>TARA_B110000967_G_C18902069_1_pt1 | contig 16564 bp, 16 predicted proteins | sample TARA_B110000967 | Tara Oceans TARA_B110000967 (sample SAMEA4397903) | marine metagenome | biome: Polar Biome; feature: [DCM] deep chlorophyll maximum layer (ENVO:01000326); material: water (ENVO:00002006), including particulate matter (ENVO:01000060) such as... | depth 35 m
ATCGCCACTAACGTTTCTGGCCACAAGTCTAAAGCCCAGAAAACAACTGGTGCACGTTTGATTCGGCTAAACAAGACCGCAGGTAAACCTACAGTGACAGGTGATGGCTCAAAGACAAACACGACATCAGCTTGCTGGTCGCGTAGCCGCCACGGGCCAAATAAACAAGCACCAATCACAAAGCTAAGATAATTCAAAAACAAGGACACGGCACCATGACCCCGGGCCCTCATAGGAACGCGCCAAACCTTGGCCCCGTTGTAGTGCGCGAATGCCTTGGGATTCTGTCGATAAGTTTCAGATACAGTCCCGGTCGGGTAATTGGGAACACCCGTCAAGACCGTCACATTGTGCCCGCGCTGCACAAGTTCTTTGACAAGGTCATTAATCCTGAAGTTTTCAGGCCAGAAGTATTGGGTGACGATCAAAATATGCATACGTCCTCCTGCTCAATATTTCTTCCAAATCACACGGTTCACATAACTAGTATAACTGTGGATGATGCGCACCACCTTGTCTGAAACATTCGGCATACTATAGTCATCCACCAGTCTGAAGGAACGCTCATCGCCACGCGTCTGAGTCGCTAATATAACCAATCCTTGACGCACTCGCTCTACCTCCAGCCCAACCATCATGACAGCGGCTTCTTCCATACCCTCGGGACGCTCATGTGCCTCACGTAGATTGAGTGCGGGAAAATTCAATATCGAGGATTCTTCATTAATGGTTCCACTATCCGAAAGCGACGCTCGTGCAGAAAGTTGTAATTTCACATAGTCGTGAAAACCCAGTGGCTTCATCAAACGCACCATTGGATGAAATTTGGAATCTGTCGCATCGATTCGTTTCTGCGTACGCGGATGAGTCGACACAATAACTGGCAAGTTATAATCCTGCGCAACCGTATTTATAACATCGACCAGTTTTGCAAAAGTTTGCGGTGATTCAATATTTTCTTCTCGATGCGCGCTCACCACAAAATATTTCCCTTCCTCAACCCCTAAGCGCGACAAAACATCTGACGCATCAATCTGCAGCCGATAATACGCTAGTACCTCGAACATGGGGCTACCAGTTTTAATGACCATATCCAGAGGCAACCCTTCTGCCAGAAGGTAATCTCGAGCGATAGTGCTATAAGTCAAATTTATATCCGCCGTATGGTCAACGATACGACGATTGATTTCCTCTGGTACACGCATGTCAAAGCACCGGTTCCCCGCTTCCATATGGAAGATAGGAATCTTTCTGCGCTTGGCAGGAATCACCGATAGGCAGCTATTTGTATCGCCCAGTACAAGCATTGCCTCAGGTTGAACCACATCAAGGACTTCATCGACGGCAGTAATCAAATTACCTATCGTATTAGCAGCACTATTACTATTAGAAGCGCAGTCCAAGAAATAATCGGGCTTGCGCACACCTAAGTCATCAAAAAATATCTGATTAAGCTCATAGTCATAATTTTGACCTGTATGCACTAAGATATGTTCGCAATGCTCATCCAGTCTGGACAATACACGAGACAAGCGAATAATCTCTGGTCGAGTACCAACAACTGTAACAATCTTCAATTTTTTCATGCTAAAACCTTGTGTGAAATAGTATCTGGTTGCTCTCGATCAAAGATCTCGTTCGCCCAGAGCATTACGATCATCTCGTTATCACTCACGTTCGTAATATCATGCGACCAGCCTGGCACCGTCTCTACAATTTCCGGCTTCCCGCCATCCGTGAATATTTCATAGGTTTCGCCAGTTACAATATGTCGGAATCCAAATAGCGCCTTACCTTTAATCACCAAAAATTTTTCGTTTTTTGAGTGATGATAATGGCCGCCTCGGGTCACTCCAGGGTGGGCCGTGAAAAATGAAAACTGCCCAGAATCCTTCGTTTTCAGCATTTCAACAAATCGACCGCGGTGATCTTCATGCACGGGCAATGTATAAGAAACCTGCTCCGGCCTGAGAAAACTCAGGTATGTGGAATAAAGCGCTCGCGTAAGCCCAGCCCCGACTGCCCCAATGACCATAGATTCTCGACTTTCCTTAAAGGAACGAATCTGTTGGGCTAAATCACCTACTGAAATTGTGTACTCTGTTGTAATCTCTGGCCGAAGGACACCATTTGATTTCACTAAAAGTAGTTTAATAAAATCGGCAATCACATCGTCCACATAAACCAAGGGTATAATCGAGTCTGGGTCGTTGATCTGGATCTCCAAATCATTTGCAATATTATAGCAAAAAGTTGCCACAGCGGAGTTGTAGTTTGGCCGACCCCACTTTCCAAACACATTAGGCAAGCGGTAAATAAAGACTGGTGATCCGGTATCCCTTTCTAAAGCAATGAGCGCTTGTTCGGCAGCCTTCTTGCTGGCACCGTAAAGATTTTCAGCATCGGCCTGAATAGATGACGTAAAGATCACCGGTATCTGCCGACCAATGGCACGGATCGCATCACATAGCTGTTCCGTCAGTTCTTTGTTACCCGCAGCAAATTCACTCGGATCTTTCGGACGGTTGACACCCGCCAGATGAAAAACGAAATCAACATCCTTAAGATCCGAGTGAAGTTGCTCAACAGACATTCCACGCGTAAACGGAACTATTTCTATCTCTTTCTCACTCAAATGTATCTGAAGATTTTTACCTAAAAACCCATTAGCACCTGTAATCAGAACTTTCACGCCTCAAACCTCCGGCGGGAGGTAATCACCCCGCACTAATGCTTGTATAAAAGGCAGTTTCATCAACAAACCTTTCATACCTTCAACATCAAGGCGCAACGTATTATGAGAATTGTAGTCAACAGCCTCAGAAATACGCTTTTCACCCTGTTCCACAAACTTCCCATAATTCAAATCACGTAAATCAGGAGGGACACGGTAGTAATCACCTAAATCTTGAGCCGCAACCATTTCTTCGCGGCTTAGAAGTGCTTCATAAAGTTTTTCGCCGTGTCGTGTTCCAATAATTCTTATTTCATGATCAGATACATTCATCAACGAAGTCAGCGCCTTGCCCAGCGTCTCAATGGTTGCCGCCGGTGCCTTCTGTACAAATATTTCACCTGGATTAGCATGTTCGAAGGCATACAGCACCAGATCAACCGCATTATCCAATGTCATCATGAATCGAGTCATATGCGGATCTGTTATGGTGATGCCTTGGCCAGATCGAATCTGTTCAACAAAAAGAGGAATAACTGAACCCCGAGAAGCCATTACATTGCCGTAACGTGTCACACTAATGACAGTATCTTCATTACCCCGAGATTTCGCCACAATGACCTTTTCCATCATCGCCTTGGAAATGCCCATCGCGTTGATCGGGTAAACTGCTTTGTCCGTGCTTAGACAAACCACCCGCTTGACTCCTAATGAAATTGCAGCTTCAAGGACGTTCTCCGTTCCCAGGACATTCGTCTTGACCGCTTCGAGTGGATGAAACTCGCAGGACGGCACCTGCTTTAATGCGGCGGCATGGTATATGTAGTCAACACCGCGCACGGCATTTAGCACTGACTGATAATCTCTGACATCGCCAATATAGAACTTTAGCTTGGGATCATCATATTTTCTCCGCATATCATCCTGTTTTTTTTCGTCACGGCTAAAAATACGTATTTCCTCCAAATCTGACTGAAGAAAGCGACGCAGCACAGCGTTACCGAACGAGCCAGTGCCACCTGTGATTAATAGAGATTTATTAGCGAACATGGTTTTGGACCTTTAAGATTATTGTTGGACATTTGTATCTCGAAAAATTTCATCTCGTTGTTCTATTGTCGGATAGTTAATAAGAACGGCGCGATATTTACCCTTAAAAACAAATAGGCTACCCACTCCTACGCCAACCACACCACAAGCGCGAATCAATGCACCGATATCGCTCAGTGAGCCGGCTCCACCCAGCACGGTCATGGGCACGCTCAGAACCCCACGTATCTGCTGAGCTAGCATAAGGTCATACCCCTTCATCTCGCCGTCACGATCCACCGAGTTAATAACAATTTCTCCAGCACCAGCATCCTGCAAAGTTTTTGCCAGCGTCGCGGGGTCTAAGTTGTGCATGGCCTTGCCGTTGTTAGTACAAACCTCATAACCCTTAGAAAACAGTCCTATTTTTTTGCTCACATCCAGCACAGCAACGACACTTTGCCTCCCAATCGTATGGGCTATCTCGGTCAGCAGGTTCGGATTTTCGATCGCAGCAGCACTAATGGCGACCTTCTCAACACCCAGGTCGATAATGCGTAAGGCTTGCTCAGCAGTGGCGATACCACCGCCATAACACACTGGCATACGGCACTCTGCAGCAAACTTAGCAATCAAGGCGTAGTTGGGCTCGACGCCATTCGCAGTGGCATCAATATCCAGCACTAGCAGTTCGTCAGCCTTTTTTTCATTGAATATCTTGATGGCGTTGATCGGGTCACCCACATACTTGGGCGATTTGAACCTTTGTGTTTTTACCAATCCACCTTTATGGATCAGCAGGCAGGGAATGAATCTGGATCGCAGCATTTCTCAGAGCTCCGCAAAATTTTTCAACAACTGAGCGCCGAAGTGGTGACTCTTTTCGGGATGGCATTGCACCCCATGAATGTGTGACTTAGAAACAACGCAGGGAAATTCAAAACCATAAGTGGCAGTTGCAGCCACGTCAGCCTTGTCATCGCAGTCGAAGTAGTATGAGTGCAAAAAATAAAAACGTGGCTGCGGCTCAAACCCGCTAAATAATTTAGCGTCGGGATTGACCTGCAGATCATTCCAACCCATGTGCGGCAAAGGCAGCTGCTCTTCTGCCTCAGTCATGTTATCAAAGGCACGCACACGACCCGAGATCCAGTTCAGCCCAGGCAGAACGCCCTCGTCTGAACTAGATGCAAGCATCTGCATACCGACACACACTCCGAGCACGGGCACCTGCTGCTCCAGTACCATGGCATCCATAGTATCGCGCATACCAGACTTATTAAGCTGTTGCATGGCGTGGTCAAATGCACCAACGCCTGGCAAAATGAGCTTGGTCGCGTCAGTTAAGTCTGAGGATGTGCGTGCGCGCTCAGCTGGTAACCCTAAGCTCTTAAACATAGTAACAAACGCCTGGATGTTACCCACCCCATAATCAATGATACGGATCATCGGAAAAATCTCTTCTCCATGCCCAGCCAACGCGTGACGCTAGCACCCAAAGAAATCATCCAACGTTTGTTACGGTAGTTATGGTAGGTCTTCTTAGGGGAATCAAAAATCTGCTGGAGTTCCTCTACAGTAAGATCTAGCTTGTGAGCCACATATTCAAATTCTTGACGTAAAAAGTGCTCGTCCATCTCTGGACTCGCGACACGTTTCAACGCGGCCTCACGGCTCATCTGCCCCGTCTGAATTAAACTGGAAAAATGTGCACGGCGCTTATGGAATCCGAAGCGACGGGGCAACCAATAGTCCTCATAGAAGCGAGTGAAACGAGACTCATGATGCTTGTGCTGGAAGCGCAGCCAACCAAAGCGTTGCCCAAGCTCATCCTCGGCATCCTTCTTAATGAAGGGCACCAAATTCAGTGGGTGATGAACCTGCATGCCCAAAATCTTCTGATGATAAAGTTTATAGACCAAAATATCGGTCAATGGGAAGGTCTCCAGCGGGCGCTGCCCAAACTGGCGATGAATGTCACCAAACAGCCACTTATCGATGCCAAGATAGCCTCCCCACTCTTCCGGTTCGCGGCAGCATTCAGTTGAAAAATTTGACCCCGTAATAATATGCTTGATTTTATATTTTCGAGCAAACTTGTAAAGCGAAGAGAAAAATGACGCGTCCTGTGGGAGGTCCTGGTCAGGTATTCCCGAGCGGAGAAAGGCGACCTGTAGATCTTTCATTTCCTCCCAATTAACAACCTCGGTGTACAGGTCCAAGCCTAAGCCGTCCACCAGTTTCTCAATATTACCAACTGCCTGGTCGGTATTCCAACCTGCGTCTACATGAAACAGTAAAGGGCGAAGTCCCATTTTTTCAGTGACGACATACGCGGCGTAAGAACTGTCCAGACCACCAGACAACCCCAAGATGCAGTCAAAATCCTGATCCTTGCCTTCGGCTTTAATCTGCGCCGCCAGTTGGATAAGCTCATGATGACCGCGCTCACCAGTGTTCCAATTAGGAGCGATTATCGATTGATAATTATTGCAATAGTCGCACCGCCCGTTATCATCAAACACGATATTCGGATCGGAGGTGTCCATAATGCAATGAGTGCAAATTTGGTATGGTTTCATAAAGTATTTGGCTTATTTAGGTAAGTATCTCGGATGAATCCGAAGGTTTTTCGCGAGCATATCGCCCACGAATAATTCGATGCAAGCCGCTTCGCATGAGTAGTAACTTGGCTGCAAAGCTCTTTAGAATCAATCAAACGCTGAACGGCAGCAGCAATTGAGCCACTATCTTCAGGATCAAAATAAACACCACCATCTTGCAAAACTTCCGGCATTGGACCACGATCCGAGCATGCTATCGGAAGCCCCGCTGCCATACCTTCCAACAATGTTACGGGAAGATTCTCGCAACTGGACGCAAAGATATAAAGGTCAGCTTGTGACAAATGGCCTGGTAAGTCAGTGTGGCTAACAAAATCTAGCTGGCTGACAAATTGACCTTCAGGGTCACATCGCGCTATCGCATTAACAAGCTTAGATTGTGCCAAACCAGTGCCTCCACCAATAAGCTTTAACTCAACAGCAAAGCCACGATCACGCAGTAGCCGAATGGCTTCAACTACATGCTCCTGATGTTTGTACATATCGGCATTAGAGACGTAAACACACCGAACGGACCGAACAGTATCATCGGTAGGTTGACTTGCCTCAAAGGTTCCGACATTACGGAACACATCGTCGATACCATGGGGGGCTAACGCCGTTCTCGACAAATTTCCGCATGACTTCTGAACAAGTTCGGCAGCATATTTAGTAAGAAATAAAACACCTTTGGAACGACGGAAAGCCTGATTTTGTAGAACTTTAATAACCTCTAGACGCAGGCGGTCTCGCCCCCAGGTATAAGACTGCATAATCCCGGGCTCATAAGACAACAAATCCTGACTCAACACAATCAATGGACTGAAACTACAGACAGTACTCGCATCCGTGGCAAACAGTATGTCACAACCGGCACGCTGCGCAGAGTGCTTCAGCTTGAAGGCTTGCCAGAACAACTGATGGGCCAGTGAACGCTCCAGAAAAGAGTGGTGATGCTTAATCAACCAAGGACGATCGTCGATTGTATCGAGCAGGGATCGGCAAGCCCATAGATGCAAGGTTTTGATACCAAGTTTTTCATCGAAATCACGAATAATTCCCATCAGGTGTGCGCGCGCGCCGCCAGATCGATTGCGCGATGCATCAATTCCAACTACCATCTCACCTTCATCTTTAACGAGCTGTATGCTCGAATCGTTAACCACAACATAATCCTGAATTTAAGGTGCTTTGCCTAGACAAAGTTTCGCCAGGCGTTGGCGACGTCGATTCCAAAATAAAAAAATTAAGCTCCTATGCCTATCAAATTTTAAATTAAAATTTTGCGAGTAAGACTAATTATTTTCTTTTTTAAATCATTTATTATTTTAACTACATATAGCTTAATCGGATTGTGCAGTGGCATATGCGAGAAAATAATTTTATTTAACGAGTCGGACGTTAGGGTAGATGGCGTCATTTTAACCAGCTGTTTAAAAATCCGATTCAAACCATCGACCTTTTCAGATGGCAGATGCAAAAAAGTAAATCTCTTGAGATCACTAGATACATCATAATTTCGATAAGCCGTCCAAATCCTGTAAATGGAAAATTCGATATTTACAAATTTTGCATTGGCATTAAGCATTGTCAGAATTTGCTCCTCAGTCGTTAACAAGTCACAATATTCTGAGGTTAACAACTGATCATATTGTTCTCTAAGTTTTCGGAGATTATCGTTTTTATTAAACCCAAAAAATTCTCCTCCTATCGTATCTTTTATAGTAATTTTAGATGCAAATACACCCTCAAAAGCCTTTTCTATTTGAGGAATAGATAAGCCATGAAACAAAAACCGAGAAGAGTCAACGTTACCAGTTCTATAAGCTATGGGCCGATCCGCGCTTGCTACATGAGAGAATAATTCTGCCGCACTATTAAGCCCGATACAATCAGTATCGAGCATAATTACACTATCGCCATCATTAAAATATAGGCTATCTTCAATATAGTTTATAACATCAAAGAAAAACTTTACCGTGGCCCATTCTTTGTCATTCCTATGGCTTAGTTGAAGATCATCAAATATGGCAACGCCCAAAGACTCAATCTCGCTTCTCAATGGAAAACAACTCACATTCGTGAAAAACGCATATTTAATATTTTCATTTTTATTTTTAACGATTGATGTAAAAAACAAAGTGTACACCGTTCTCCAATATACCAAGTTTCTTTGTTCAAGTGGTAGGAATATATTCCCGTAACTCGCGCCAGCATCTTCCGCGTCATTATAAAAGTAAGATGTAATATATTTAGCCATAATTAGTTTTTACTTATAGGACTCGCACTCGGTCCCTGTGGTGGTATTCTGAAAAGAAGATCAATTAACTTCTGGTTTACGGAACGCCATAAGCATGCCATTCCAAAGATAAGGAGTATAGGCTCGGATACCTTCACCACAACCCACAAAATCAAGAGTATCAAAACCTGCGTTAGCCATTGTCTTGGTCAACGTATTCTTTGAAAAATGCTTAATATGACCTCCTTCCCATAACACCGTGTGATATCTATCGAGCCGGCCAGACACAGCGAGTGCCACATTTTTCAGATAGCCCCAATAAGGCGTTGTAATCACAAGAACACCGCCTGGCCTTAAAGCCTGAAAGGCACGTTCAGCAAAGGAAGCTGGACTATATAGATACTCCATCACTTCTACACAGACGCTACATAAAATGACATCACCGAAAATGGTTGCGCAAGGTCCTCTTACACTGAAGCGACCTCAAAATGCCCCTCCGGTATTAATTTATTCGCATGCTCTATACCCGTTTCGGACAGATCGCTACCAAATACATTAAATCGTGCATCTCTTAGACCCAATGAAAAGTCACCGCCACCGCACCCCGCATCAAGAACACTACTACCTGCAGGTAATTCTTTCAAGAATGAAAGTACGTGCTTCTAATACATCGGTCGATGGCTAGGATCAGGAGTTTCATCAAATGCTGCGTAATTATAGTTGTCTAAAGCCATCTATATCGCCTCATAATTTGTTTGATTTAATGCGAATGCTCACTACTCGCCATGGATCGGGACTATCCTACAATCGAGAGCAAGTTAGCGGCGGAAGTTTTGGGAGTAATTCTTTGAGCTAAATCATGTGACTGGTCGCCAATCAGTGCGAGATCACTGTCGCTCATCTCTATAATAAGACGCATTTTTCTTGCCAATGACTCGGGGTCATTCACATTAAATGTTTCACCATTCATGCCAGGAACCAAAAAAGAAGTTGCTGCACCCACAACATCTGAAATAATTAAAGGAAGACCAGCGGCGGCAAATTCATGCACAACTACGCCCCAAGGTTCACCTTGGCTTGGCAAAACAAAACAGCCAGCGTTAGCAACCTCGCTCATTAACATTTCAGGTTGCATAAAATCTTTCAAAACTAGGCCTGATATATTCTCTAGTTGTGGCTTCATAGAACCATTACCAATTAAATGCAATTCCCAATCATGACGTGCCTCCCCAAGCATTTTCCAAGCATCCACAAGAACATCGAGACCCTTGATTAATTCAAATCTACCAACAAAAAGAAAGCGACGAGGATATTTTACGGACTTGCTTTTTGAATTATCCTCGTGAGCCTTATTGAACAGAGTGAGATCGGCGCTATATAAATCATATATAATTTTTTCCTTATTGAATCCTAGACGCCTAGCATATTCAAACTGATAAGGTCCGGACACCCACGCATGAGAAAAATATTTTGAAAAATACCCAACGGCACCAAGAAGTGCTGCAAATCGTTGTCTCAGCGTTCCATGCCATTGGTCATCAAAGCCGGTGACAACAGGCACCCCTTTCGCCTTTAAGCCCTTACTAACCGACAAATATCCTTTGTCCATCCAGCCAGACACCACTGTTATTGAAGGTGATATCTCATCCGCCAAACAAATCATTGCCTCAACAGTCAGTTCAGATCTGGCGTACATGTAGACGTTTGGTTTTGTCGGTGGCTGATATGGCGTAAGCTTTTTATGATCCCAATGTATAACATGAATCTCATGCCCGCATTCTATCAAAGCGTTTATCGTCGCCATGGTATATCCCATCACCTCAGCGTGTAAGAATAGAATTTTCATTTTCATGAAAGTACCGATCTGAAATATTTAATAGTCTCTTTCAAACCGTCTTCCAGGTTAACGGAAGAGGACCAGGCCAGTTTCTCATTGGCCAGGGAAGTGTCTGGCTGCCGCTGTTTAGGATCGTCGACGGGAAGCGTAAGAAAGATTAGCTTTGACTTTGAGCCGACCAAATGCAATATTTTCTCAGCCAATTCGAGCATAGTAAACTCGCCTGGATTTCCTAAATTAACTGGTCCAGTAAAACCGCGCTCGCTATTCATCATCCTAACAAAGCCTTCTACCATATCATCAACGTAACAAAAAGACCGAGTCTGTTGACCGTCACCATAAATGGTAATGTCCTCACCTTTAATAGCCTGCACAATGAAATTACTGACAACTCGACCATCCTTGGGATGCATGCGTGGTCCATAAGTATTGAATATGCGAACTACCTTAATCTCTAATCCATGCTGTCGGTAGTAATCGAAAAATAAGGTTTCAGCGCAACGCTTACCCTCGTCGTAACAGGAGCGCGGACCGATTGGATTCACAGATCCAAAGTAGCCTTCTGGTTGAGGGTGAATCTCCGGATCGCCGTAAACTTCACTAGTAGAGGCCTGAAAAATTCTTGCCTTTGTGCGTTTGGCCAAGCCAAGTAAATTTAAAGCGCCATAGACGCTAGTCTTGGTTGTCTGGATCGGATCATATGAATAGTGGATTGGACTCGCAGGACAAGCTAAGTTGTAGATTTGGTCAACTTCTACATGTAGTGGTAAGGACACGTCATGACGCATCAACTCAAAATTTTGGCCGCATAACAACTGCGACACATTGTTTTTATTGCCTGTAGAAAAATTATCTACGCATAAGACGTCCATGCCATCTTTAATTAACCGATCACAGAGGTGTGAGCCCAAAAAGCCGGCGCCACCTGTTACAAGAATACGAGTCACTATATCACCTTAAAAAATAATGTTAATGTTTGCATTATGTTGACCTTATACGCTCAAGAAACATATTCGCCCGGGTCTCCGCATCATGCCCATCGGCCCAAGCACGAAGCAGTCCTGCTTGAGCTATCCGCTCACGTATATCCGGGTTATCGATTAGCCACTGGGCCTTGCGCACAAGTTCCTCAGTTGTAGAAAAAAAACACGCCTCCTCATCTTCCTTGAAAAATTGCAACAGGTCATCAGTCCGCTCTGCCAGCATGACCTTACCGCATGCTGGAATTTCAAAACAACGTCGTGTGTACGTGTCACGATTGAGTTTAGAGAGAAAACACAAACAAATTTTCGCACCATTTAAAGCTTTGGTATAGTCATCGCCCTCCGCCGGCACAATCGGTGCTAATTGGTCATATAGTTCGGCCAAGACTGCTCTACTCCAATCATGTCGACCCCAGAGCTTTACCTTGACACCAGAAGTAATGAGAGCGCGTATGCTTTCTTCACGTCCATCTGGCTCGTAATGACCCACAAAAACAACGTCAGTTTTAAAGCGTAACAACTCCGACTCAGACAACTGCATTGGCTTATGCAATTCCTTTACAAACCACATGGGCATAATGAACGCCCTTTTTGCACCTAGGGACCTTAAATGTTCAATGTTGGATTGTCTTTTAACAAAATGATAATCATAAAATGGGGCGCATTTCAAAAAGTTTCCCCATAACCAATTATGATACCAAGGTATCGGCGCGCCCGATTTTGGCCCTGTAAAATCATCATGATTGTATGACACAATATGTTGAATGTTTAAGTTTTTTAACTCAATCAAAGTAGAGTGCAATACCTTTATTCCATGCCATATTATCAATAGATCGGGTTTAATATTGTTTGTTGCAGCTATTAACTCTCTATTAAATTTTCTAGTGTATATGCCGTTAATGGAATATTTCTCTTCAACCCTTCCAACTATTGAGGAAAAATATCGTGCCCATGGAAACTTTTCTACATGATGTCCTTGAGAAACCAACGCGTCCGCAATAGATTTCTCATACATGGGTTGCGCCCATACTCCAGCAATCAAGATTTTCATAATCCTTCCATACAATAGTGTGTTTTAAGGCACTTTTTAATCTTGTACATAACTTTTCATAATCCAAGAGCGACTTAGGTATTTTTAAGCCTCTTTCTAGCAAATCATTAATTTAATGCAGTTTACCCAAAACACTATAATAAAAATTTAAAAACTTTATTATCTATTCAATCGATAATTTGAAAATTATCTTGTAAAGAGTCCTTATTGAAGCCCCACACTATTATGTAATTGTAATCGCCAGTTAACGGTTCTTCAGCAATGACTGAGAATTCAGGTAACAACGTCCTCAATTCGTTCAGAGAAAATTTCCCAATTGAACGATCATTGCCCATTCCGCTATTCATAGTTAAGTAGCCTCTTTCCGCCTTTGAAAGTACTTTATCTATATACGTTTTTTGAAGTCTCTTCGGTAGCTCGGAGAATGCACAGTTACTGATCACCAAATCACAGCATGTCGCATTTTCCTTGTTAATGACGGTAGTTTCGTACTTCCCGTTAAGCAATTGAGTATTCAAATAACGATCAATCAACTCATTAACAAATGGAAGATCAAACAATCGCGCAGATTCCACATTTAGCAACTCGTCATTTACTAGCGCTTGCCCCCCGTAACCACACCCAATTTCGGAGACGTTTCCCAATTCTTGGCCAAATAAAATATTTAAATCTGATGCAACCTTAACATAGCGAAGGGTGGTGGGAGAAAGCAGCCTATCATACTTACTATACTTAAATTTTAAGGGATTCCCTACATCATCATAAGCAAGGACAGTATCAATTGCTTTGTCCAGAATTCCATCATTTCTGGATTCAAGAAGTGTTAAACATTCCTGTCCCTGCGCCTCTGATACATGTTCCAGTATACCTCTATATGAATAAGATCTTTAAATATCGAACGCCTTTTGGCTTTTCAATGCTCTCATCACAGCAGATGCATAGTTACCGTTTTCAGAGTCGGAACGATATTCCCGAGAATGCGCAAATACTTTGGGTCTCAAATTAGTCTTGAGAATTTGCGTCATAATTACATGAATTGCGTATCCAGGATTTTTCAGCGCTTTTATAACTCTATTCATCGACTACTTCCTCTGTTGATAAATTATTTATAATGTTTTAACCATGCGGCTTTTTGCCTTTGACTTCACAGATACGGATGGCATGCTACAGTGTTGCTACCTCGTAACTCTTCATTGTAAAATATGGAGCTCTGTTTAGGATGTAAAAGATTTTTGTACATTTCTAACTACACAGATTTAATCTTTCCAATAGCAGCGGCCTCAGTGCGTGTGACTGGGCCTTTAATGTGCACTTTCTTTCCTTTAGCCGGCACATAGTCCTACTAAATCTCAACTCACTTGTATTCATAAACTTTGTCCAATATTGTTATTTTATCTTCAGAGAAGGTTTTTCCATAGCTGAAAACTAAAAACTTAACGCAAATCATACTTTAGCTTACAGCCATATGTCTCATTAATAACGTGGCTATACGCAACCAAACTCATGCGTCAAGCAGGGAAGTTCTCCATATTTACAAAGTATCGCATTACTACACCATCGTTTATTTGCCGTAGCTTGGTTTTCGTCGCACTACCATTACTGGGAAAAACGAAAAAACCAGACTCGCCGCGAGTAACATAAAACAAATTAGGGTCGCTGGAGCTGTGTAAAACCACATAACCGAAAAAAACAAAACGGATTGCTCGATAGCTGGTTGTAAAGAGTACTTGCGCGCGACCCGCTTGAGCGTCTTTTCTAATATGACCAAAAAGGTTCCAGCATGAATAACGAAAGGCAGCACCATTAAAATGTTCTTGCTTGCAGCCATCATCATCCAACTATTAAAGGTCGCTCCTACACCATAGAAACCAGCGGGATACGTATACCCAAGATACTCCATATGGATGGCATCATGATCCACATAACCCCATTGGCCAAAGCTAGCCACTTTGAGAAAGATATTCCATGCACCGCCCGCGGCATCAGAGTCAAACTGCGATGTAAGATACATACTCTGAAAGCCCTCAAATCGGGACGCAATATCAACAAACACTAGCAACATCTCAGGCGACCAGGAAAAGTCAGCAAAGACCTCAATCAATGTCCCCCAAGCGCCCAACTCTGTGAAAGAGCCAAGCCCATCAACAACATGGACGATCGCTCGAGCCCCAACAACAACCAACACCCCGATACCAGACAATATAGAACCGCAAATCAGGATTCCCCAGCGCTTATCTAGCCAAGCAAACGCTATTATGGATGCCATTGGGATCAAAACGACACTTTTTGACACCGATAAGACACCAATTAACACTGCATACAGGGATACAGTCAGTGCTAATAGCAGGGAGTTTCTCTTTGTCTTAATATATAAATAAGCCACAACAAGAGGGACAAGATAATTAAATAAGTAGAATAAGATTCCAGATAGACGATAGGGCAGTTCTGGTGGAGGAGCTCCCACTAAACCAATCCCCACTTCGAACATCCATAATTTGACCGGCAGTGATATGGCCATCAGACATAAAATACTGATAGCAATAATATTATGATTGGGAGCATGGATTGATAAAACCCCTCTCCTATGATCCATGTCCGACATGGCGTTAGCGACAGCATTCTGCTTGACTGATGAGTCGTATACGCGCTCAATTATTTTTATCAGAAATACTAACAGCCATAAAAATAACCCGAGGGTTAGAAATGCCTGCAGAGCGTCCAAGGCTCCAAATCCAAAAGGCCGATGATCGCTAAAACGGTAACTATCTGGTTGTAGGTAAAAAGATGGCAAAGTGACAATTTGTGTGACCAGGACGGTGACGCAATAGATTTTTAAACCTAGGTGTGATGTGCCCATCGCCAGCCACATAGAAGGAAGTAAGCAGACAGTCACCATCCAAAGTGCGCCTACGGTTTCCCATTTGCCGATTAGAACAAGCAATAGACTAAAAAACCCTAGAACTCCCAAGAAATTAGTTATGCCCTTATTTTTTTTTATGCGCAGGACCTTTTCCCCTAATATGCCTTTTAATTACTTCAGCAGACCTAGCTGCTGAAAACTTCTGGTAAGTCGACTATCCCATGTATGTTCAGGTATCGCAGCTCTCTGCCCATTCAATCCAATCGCAACTCGTTCGCCAGGATGGTCGAGGTAATACCGAACTTTTGCATAAGCCTCGGCGGGCGAAACGTAGCACTCAATCTCTTTTCCCTCCTTGAAAAGCCGGCACAAATCTGGATTACGGTGAGTCAGATATAAAGCTCCTGTCATTAAAGCATCAAAATCACGAAGTTTTAGCGTATACACATCTTTACAATAGCCCACGGTGCCCACGCCGAGGATAATACGGGCCCGTTTTGAGAGAGACGTCATTTTCTCAGCGCAGGCATGACCGTTTGGCCAACCCTCTCCATAACAGTCCACCGCCACGCCACGTCTCTCAAGATAGCTTATTATCTCGCCACGCACTCCATATTTATTACCAATAAAAAGGACATCAATATCACGCACCTCACCTGAACTCGGCGCATACACCCCGGGATCACTTGCCAGAGGCCAGAACAGTGCTGGGCAATTGTCTACACTAAACCATAGGCAAGTCTCTGGAGAAGTTGTTAGCGTCATATCAACGCCAGGGGAAAGACCAACGGAGCCAAGGTGTACCCCATCCAAATGTGACCAAAGACCAGGCAGGCGATCATCCATGGAAATATTTATGACAGGTATCCCCATAGCCTGTACGCTGATGAGTGCTTCTTTAGGCATTAACCTAGCCTGCATCTGGCCCAGGAGAAGATCAATTCCTTGCTCTTTCTGAGTGTGGGCGACTTGGCCCAGCAGTCTGCCTGCGTTGGCCTCACGGATTTCACCAAAAGATGGAACCTTGACTGCATTCGGGTCTCCGCCCCAAATTCCATATTCCCCGTTGATATCGGTAAACACCGTCACCGTGCAGATACGCCTTAAAGCCTGTAGGAAGCCGGACTCATCTTGGCTTTGGCTAGTGCCAACCCAGAATACGCGGAAATTCCCTAGAGCCCGCGCGGAAAAGTTAGGATTATAAATCCGATGGCGGCGTTTGAATTCTGCAACGGCATCTTGAGCATCATATGCCAGATTCTTTGCAGCGGCTTTACTATTATAATCA
>TARA_B110000967_G_scaffold99083_1_pt1 | contig 16537 bp, 9 predicted proteins | sample TARA_B110000967 | Tara Oceans TARA_B110000967 (sample SAMEA4397903) | marine metagenome | biome: Polar Biome; feature: [DCM] deep chlorophyll maximum layer (ENVO:01000326); material: water (ENVO:00002006), including particulate matter (ENVO:01000060) such as... | depth 35 m
TTTAATAATTCTTGGGCTAAATTTAAGTAATTTATAGCACCTTTACTAGTAGCATCATATGCAATAATGCTTTCTCCATAACTTGGTGCTTCGCCTAAACGTGTATTTCGTCTGATAATTGTGTCAAAAACCATGCTAGAAAAATGTTTTCTAACTTCATCTACAACTTGATTTGATAAGCGTAAACGAGAATCAAACATGGTTAATAATAAACCTTCAATGTTTAAATCTGCGTTATGAATGTTTTGAATACTTTTTATGGTGTTCAACAACTTTCCTAAACCCTCTAAAGCAAAATACTCACATTGAATAGGAATAATTATGGAATCTGCAGCAACTAAAGAATTTAAAGTGATTAAACCTAATGAAGGCGCACAATCGATTAAAATATATTCGTATTCATCTTTAATATCTTGTACAGCTTTTTTAAGCATGTATTCTCTTTCCTGTTTGTCTACCAATTCAATTTCTATAGCGACTAAATCAATGTGTGCTGGGATAAGATCTACATTTGGAGACGTTGTTTTTACAATGGCTTCTTTTGCAGAAATAGAGTGTTCTAAAACTTGGTAGGTTCCAAATTCTACACTTTCCACGTCGATACCTAGACCAGAAGATGCATTTGCTTGAGGATCAGCGTCAATTAGCAATACTTTTTTCTCTAGAACACCTAGAGCAGCAGCTAAATTAATACTAGTGGTTGTTTTACCAACGCCTCCTTTCTGATTTGCAATTGCAATTATTTTTCCCATAAAAATGTTATGTTATTAAATAGTAAAATTACATTTTTTTATGTTTGCTGAAAGTGAAAGATGTTAACAAAAAGATAAACTTATAACTAATGGTAAATCAATATATTATAAGTTTGTCTTCTAACTAATAGTATTCATGAAATTAAATCTGTTTCAGAATTACTTTTAGGAATATATTTTACGATTTTTTTGGAATATTCTTTAAAACATGCAACAGTAGTTTCCAGAATTTTTGAGTTGATGATATTTGAGCACGTTCATCAGGAGAATGTGCACCTCTTATCGTTGGGCCAAAAGAAATCATATCGATAGTAGGATAATTCTGACCTAAAATTCCGCATTCTAAACCTGCATGGCAAGCTTCAACTCTTGGGTTTTCCTTAAATAATTCTTTATAAATATTTTCAACGATTACTAAAATTTCTGAATTTAAATTGGGCAACCAACCAGGATAAGTGCCTTCAAAATCAACATCAAAACCTGCCAATTCAAAACAAGAACGTAAAGAGTTTGCTAAATCCCATTTATTACTTTCAGAGGATGAACGTGTTAAACAGGCAATTTTAATGGAGCCATCTTTTACAATAATTCTTGCAATATTATTTGAAGTCTCTACCAAGCCGTCAACATCAGGGCTCATTCTATAAACGCCATTTAAAGCGCTATAAATAGCCTTAATAAAACCCTCTTGTACTCCTAAATCCATCACTTTTCCTGTTGCTATAACTTCAGTGATTTCAATTTCTAAATTTGCCTCTAGGGTCGAAAACTCCTTTTTTATCGTGTTGATTACATCATTTGTCTCAAACAAAAAAGGTTCTTTAGAAACGGTATCAACAACTACAGTTGCAAAACTTTCTCTAGGAATTGCGTTTCGTAAACTTCCGCCATTAATTTCTGAAATACGCAAACCAAAGTTTGTAAAACTATCAAACAAAATACGATTCATTATTTTGTTTGCATTTCCTAAACCTTTGATAATATCCATTCCTGAATGCCCACCATTTAGACCTTTTACCGCAATCGTAAATCCTGTTTTGTTAGCAGGAGTTTCCTCTTCTTTGTAAGTTTTTGTTGCAGTTACATCTACACCACCGGCGCAACCAATTCCTATTTCGTCATCTTCTTCTGTATCTAAATTTAGTAAAATTTCGCCTTTTAAGACGCCAGCTTTTAAACCCATAGCCCCAGTCATTCCTGTTTCTTCATCAATGGTAAATAAAGCTTCAATTTCTGGATGCTCTATATCTGTAGAGGATAAAATGGCCATAATTGCAGCAACACCTAATCCATTATCTGCGCCTAACGTCGTCCCTTCTGCTTTTATCCAATCACCCTCAACAAACATTTTAATGCCTTCTGTATCAAAATCAAAAACAGTTTCTGCATTTTTTTGATGCACCATATCTATGTGTCCTTGCATCACAATGGTTTTTCTGTTTTCGAAACCAGAAGTTGCTGGTTTTTTCATAATCACATTTCCAACGTGATCTACAAAAGTTTCAAGATTTAAATTGTTTCCAAAATCAACCATAAATTGGATAATTCTTTCCTCTTTTTTTGAAGGTCTTGGAACTGAATTTAAATCTGCAAAATGATTCCAAACTACTTTGGGTTCTATATTTCTGATATTTTGACTCATCGTATTTTATTTAAAATTGGTTCTTCAAAAGTACAGTTTTTAAAGACCAAAAAAAAGCCTTCTATGGAAAGAAGGCTTGAATTTTTTTTGAAATATTTAGTTGATTTCTATCACAACATCATCAAGATTCTTACGAACTTTTTTTAAGTCCTTCATATAATCATCATTGGCCCTAAAGCCAACAGGTAATACTAAAATCGATGTTAAGTTTTGTTCTTTTAGATTTAAGACTTCATCATATTTTTCAGGAATAAAACCTTCCATCGGGCAAGAATCAATCTTTTCTAAAGCGCAAATTGTTAGTAAAGTACCTAAAGCCAAATACGCTTGATTTTTGTTCCATACTAATAATTCTTCTTGCGTTTTTTTCTGAATTTCAGCCGTTAAAAACTTTTGAAAAGGATTGATAACGGCATCCGGCGTTTCTCTAATTTCTTTTACTAAATGAAAATAACGCTCTACTTCTACAGTGGTGTATTCTTTTGGTATACAAATTACTAAAAGATGTGAAGCTTGAAAAACTTGTGGCTGATTCCAAGAATGAACAACCAATTCTTTTTGAATGGTTTTATTATTGATAACCAGCAATTTTAAAGGTTGCAAGCCATAAGAAGTTGCCGTTAAATTAAACGCTTCTTTTAAGGTTTCTATTTGTGAAGTTGATACCGATTTATTTTCATCAAATTTTTTAACAGCGTAACGCCATTTTAAACTTTCTATGGAATTCATTTTTTTATTTTATGGTGCAAAAATAAGGCATAAAAGAATCTTAATTTTCTTACTTCTATTGGTAAAATTGATAAGCAAATAAATTTTATTGTATCTTGAAATCAAAAAAAATGAAAGAAGAATTTTTATATTATGTGTGGCAGCACAAAATGTTTTCTAATGTAAACCTGCGAACTTTAAACTCTGAAGAAATTTACATTGTAAAATCTGGAATACATAATAAAAATACAGGTCCTGATTTTTTAAATTCTCAAGTAAAAATAGATAAACAACTTTGGTTTGGTCATACAGAAATGCATGTGAAATCCTCTGATTGGTATGCCCATAGGCATGAAGAAGATGTAAATTATGATGCTGTAATTTTACACGTAGTTTGGGAACATGATGTACCTGTTTTTATGAAAAACAACAAACCTTTGCCAACTTTAGAGCTAAAAAACTTTGTGTCTAAAGAGCTTTTAGAAAATTATAAAAGCTTGGTATATCATCAACAGCGTTTTATTCCTTGTGAAAATCAAATTGTAGAGGTCGATAAATTTTTGCTGGATAATTGGTTAGAGCGTTTGTATTTTGAGCGATTAGAGAAGAAATCAACTTTTATAAAAGATTTATTATTAGATACAAACGCTGATTTTGAAGCGGTTTTATTTCAATTATTGGCTAAAAACTTCGGATTGAAAGTAAATGGAGATTCTTTTTTACAGTTGGCAAAGTCGATAGATTTTTCTGTGGTTAGAAAAGTTCGCTTAGACGAAGATCAAATAACTGCGTTACTTTTTGGACAAGCAGGATTTTTAGAAGAAGACTTACAAGGGTCTTATTCGCAGCAATTGCAGCAAAAATATAACTATTTAAAGCATAAATACACTTTGGCTTCCGTCTCTAAAGCGCAGTTTCAATTTTTTAGAATGCGACCTCAAAACTTCCCAACCATAAGAATTGCTCAATTAGCTTCTTTGCTGTTTACCCATCAAAATATATTTTCAAAATTGATGAATTGTAATAAAAAAGAAGATTTTTACACACTGTTTAATTTTGAAATTCAAGAGTTCTGGAAAACCCACTATACGTTTGATTCTGAATCGAATAAGTCAGCTAAAAGATTATCAAAATCATTTATAGATTTGATTTTAATCAATACTATTATTCCCTTAAAATTTGTTTACTTACAAAGCAGAGGAGTGGTTGATGAAGAGCAAATAATACAATTGATAAAACAAGTTTCACCAGAAAAAAATAGGATTATTTCTGATTTCTTACAACTTAAAATTAAATCGAAAAATGCGTTAGAAAGTCAGGCTTTGCTTGAGCTTAAAAGCAACTATTGCAAAAAGAAACGCTGTTTGCAGTGTGCAATAGGAAATAGTTTGTTGAAAAATTGATTAGTTTTTCGGATATAATATTTCTTTAATGTTTGCCATACAATCTCTATAATGATATTTCGTAATTTTATTAACACGTCTGTCTTTAGCAATGGTTAAGTGAAAATTTAGAGCTTGTAATTCTCCTCTAATTATGGAGTTGATGTCAGAATTTTTAATGGTTTTTGAATTGAATAACACGCCCATTTTAGCGATCATCGATTTTTGAAGATTACGTCTAAAAACATCCACATTTTTTATGTAATTTACTTCAGAAAATATACCCATTCTTAAATCTCGAAGCATCTCTAAAACATTATAAGTGTCAGGTGTTATAATTGATGCATCAATCATTCTTTCTAGTTTTGATGCATTTAAAAGACTGTATAATTGTTTGTTTTGAAGATTTAGCATACTGTTTGTATATCCGCTTTCATCAATGTTAGAAAGTATGCTTTTATTAACCAACCAGTCTTGCGTTCTAAATACATTTTGTTGCAACCAAACCATCGCTTCTTTTTGCTTTTTTTCTGAAACAGAATTATAAACAACACCATCTTGAGTAGGCTTTTTATTGTATTCATAAACACCACCGATATTGCCGGAAACATGACCAGCATATCTGTTCCAAACACCTAAAAGTTCTCCATATAATTCTGATAAATCATCATAATTATTGGTTTGATCGGAAGTCCAACTTGGTAAATTTTTAGCAACAATTTTTAAGTTATTCATTGCGTAAGTAGATGCTTTTACTTGATCATTTCCAATGCCTTCAGTTTGTGCAGAAGGATCAAAGCGTTGTGCACCAAATCGATAAATAGGATTGTCAGCTTTTTCTGAAATCCATGTATCTAATGTTTTTACTTCTTGTTCTGGAGTTTTCACTAAAGGAATTTTACGATATCCCCAGTTAATAGAATAGTGATCATAAGGTCCTAATTGACGGATAAAACGAATGTTTTTATCTCCCGGTTGTGCAATGTAATTGTAACGAGCATAATCCATAATGGACGCTGCAATTCCCATTTTTTGAGTAAATTTCCCAGAGCGCAAAGAATCTGCAGGATAGGCATAACTCGCCGCCATATTATGAGGCAAACCTAAAGCATGACCAACTTCATGAGAAATTACCATCCGCATCATTTCTCCAATTTCTTCTTCAGGTGTATCTAATGTTCTGGCAGAGGGATTTGCAGCACCGGTTTCTAATAAATATCGGTTTCTATAAGAACGCAGATGATTATGATACCAAATAATATCACTCTCAATAATTTCTCCAGTTCTAGGGTCAGAAACACTTGGGCCAGTTGCATTTCTGGTTGTACTGGCCACGTATCTTATCGAAGAATACCGAATATCTTCCATGCTAAATGCTGGATCTTCTTCTTTTGTTGGTGGATATTTTGCCATAATTGCATTTTTAAAACCTGCAGTTTCAAATACTTTTTGCCAATCATCAACCCCTTGTTTAATATATTTTTTGAGTTTATCTGGGGTTGCTGGATCTAAATAATAGACAATAGGTTTTATTGGTTCTACCAATTCCCCGCGATTGTATGCTTTGATGTTTTTTGGTTCTAGTCTCCAACGTTTAATATATCTTTTGTCATCTGCTTTTAAGGCCTCCGAACTATAGTCTACATTACCAATAGAAAAATAACCAACCCTTTTATCGTATAATCTAGGTGTCATTTTATTTTCTGGCAACACGATCATAGATTGATTTACGCGCAAAGTAATCGTATTTGTTCTTGAATTACTTGGGGGCGCATCTGCATCAAACGTAAAATCTTGCACGACTTCTATATTTTCTGGGTAACTTTTTACACTATTGATAAAGCTTCTAGAAGGATCTAATCTTTTTACTTTATAGCGTTTTCTGTAAGCGTCACGCAAACCTGTAATCGCTTTAATATCTGTAGCAAAGAATTTTGTGACATCTATTAAAACAGCTGTAGAATCGGTGTTTTGCGTTTTAATATCAAAAGCATAGATAATAGGTTCTAGATTGTTTGCTCTTACAGATTTGTAAATAGGTAAAGAATCGTTTGCAATGGCGTTATAAGATTTTACTTTTAATAAAATCTTGTTTTGAAACTCTTTCCAAACAATAACTTGTTCATTAATTTTTGACCCTGCATTTACGTAACCGCCGCCCAAACCGGTAGGAAGTTCTTTAATTCTGGTTACTAATAACATTTCTTTTCCGAAATGAGCCTTTCTAATTTCATACAAATAGTTATTGTCTGTCTGGTGAACTTTAAAAAGCCCTTCATCAGTTTTTGTTTTAGAAGTCACAAAATCTGCATACTTGGGAATTTTATTTTTTTTAGGTTTTGCTTGAGTTTGCGCTTTTTTTTCTTCTTTAGACTTCTTTTTTTGAGCATTTATTGCGGTCGGAAATGTAAATGCTAAAATCAATGAACATAATAATAATTTTTTCATGTTTTTTTTTGATATATAAAGTCCTAAAATAATAAAAAGTAATATTATTTGCTTTATGGATTGTGTTAAAATAACAAAGCTCAATCAGATTTGATTGAGCTTTTATATTTGATGACTGAATTTTTAATACAAACTCTTAAACTTATTCGGATTAAATTCATGCATAATTGCATATACTTTTTCAAAAACATCTTCAGCAGACGGTTTTGAAAAATAGTCACCATCGGTGCCATAAGCCGTTCTGTGCTCTTTAGCGGCCAATGTAGCTGGCTTGCTATCCAAATATAGATATGCATTTTGATTCTCTAAAATTTCTTGTAAAAGATACGCAGAAGCGCCTCCAGGAACATCTTCATCAACCACTAACAGTTTGTTTGTCTTGGCAACACTTTTTACACAGTCATGATGTATATCAAAAGGTAGTAAACTTTGTGCATCAATAATTTCGATCTCAATACCAACTTGATGCAAATCTTTTGCAGCTTCTTCAATTATACGCAGCGTTGATCCATATGAAACAATCGTCAGATCTTTTCCTTCTTTAATGGTTTCTACAAAACCAATAGGTGTTTTAAAGTCTCCTAAATTTGTTGGTAATTCCTCTTTTAAACGATAGCCGTTTAGACATTCTATCACCAAAGCAGGGTCATCGCCCTCTAAAAGAGTGTTATAAAAACCAGCAGCTTTGGTCATGTTTCTTGGTACTAAAACATGCATTCCTCTCACGTTATTTATAATACCGCCCATTGGTGAACCTGCATGCCAAATTCCTTCTAATCTGTGCCCTCTAGTTCTAATAATTAAAGGTGCTTTTTGTTTGCCAAAAGTTCTGTAGCGCAAAGTTGCTAAATCATCACTCATAATTTGAAGCGCATACAATAAGTAATCTAAATATTGTATTTCTGCAATAGGCCTTAAACCTCGCATTGCTAAACCAATTCCTTGACCAATAATTGTTGCTTCTCTAATACCCGTGTCAGAAACTCTGATAGCACCATATTTTTCCTGTAAGCCTTCTAAACCTTGATTTACATCACCAATAAAACCTGCGTCTTCACCAAAAATAACAACATCTTGATGTTTTGAAAGAATGGCATCAAAGTTATCTCGCATCACTATTCTGGCATCTACAAGATTTTTAGTTTGAGTGTACATTGGTTTGTTCTCTATAACCTTTAGAGCCGCTATGTCAGTTTCGCTTGTTAAATGTGTTGAATATTTGTCACGTGCGCTTGCTATAGATAATTTTATGAAGTTTTGAAGCTCTACTTTTTCACTAAAATGTTCATCTTTTACATAACGCAAACATTTTCTTGCGGCCGATAAAATATCTTTTCTCGTTGGTTCTCCTATTGCCGATAAATCATTTTTATATTTATTGATAAATGTACGGTTGTTACTTTTCTCCGCAACATTTTCTAATAACTGAACAGCAATTAGAACTTCAGATTTTATTTCATTTAAAAATGCATTCCAAGCATTTCGTTTTGCATTGGTTACTTCTTTTTTTGCTTCTTTTTCTAAAAGAAGTAGATCTTCTTCAGAATCTACAAACCGTAAAATATCGCCAGTTTCTGTTTCTAACTCAAAGTCAAGAATCCATTCACGAAACTTTGTATTACAATCATGCTCTTTTTCCCATTGCAAACGTTCTTTGCCTTTATACCTTTCATGAGAGCCAGAAGTAGAATGCCCTTGAGGTTGTGTTAATTCTTTTACATGAATTAAAACAGGGACGTGCTCTTCTCTGGCAATTTTAGCCGATTTTTGATAGATATCTACAAGTTGCACATAGTCCCAACCATTAATCACAAAGATTTCATATCCATCTTTCTCATGATCTCGCTGAAAACCCTTTAAAATTTCTGAAATGCTTTCTTTTGTTGTTTGATGTTTTGCGTGTACAGAAATACCATATTCATCATCCCAAACACTCATAACCATGGGTACTTGCAGAACTCCTGCTGCATTTATTGTTTCAAAAAATAAACCCTCACTGGTACTTGCATTTCCAATTGTGCCCCATGCAACCTCATTTCCTTTGTTAGAAAAATTGGTTTTGTGTTGTACACTTTTTTCGTTTCTGTAAATTTTTGACGCCTGCGCTAACCCTAACAAGCGCGGCATTTGGCCAGCTGTTGGAGAAATATCAGCACTAGAATTGTATTGTTTTGTTAAATCTTTCCAACTACCATCTTCGTTTAAACTATGGGTTGCAAAATGACCTCCCATTTGTCTTCCTGCCGACATTGGATCTGCTTTGATATCTGTATGTGCATACAAACCAGCAAAAAATTGTTGTGCAGTAAGTTCGCCAATGGCCATCATAAAGGTTTGATCTCTATAGTAACCAGATCGAAAATCACCTTTTTTAAATGCTTTTGCCATAGCAAGTTGAGGCACCTCTTTACCATCTCCAAAAATACCAAATTTTGCTTTTCCAGTAAGTACTTCGCGCCTTCCTAATAAACTACATTCTCTGCTAATTTTTGCAATCTTATAATCACTTAAAACCTCTTTTTTAAAGTCATTAAAAGAGATTTCTTGTTTGTTTGAAGTAAAGGTTTTTTGCAACATAGATTTATAGATTTTCCTTTTACAAAGATAGTTTTTTTAATCGATATTTATAAATATTTAGATTTTTTTAAGAATATGGCAAATTAATAAGGGTAAATATTGTTTTTGTTGAGAATTACACAAAAATTTCTATGTTGTTTGAATTTTATAAAAACCCTCTTCTAAAGAAGTTGACAATAGAGCTTATATTTCCTGTTAATGTAAATCTAATTTGTTCGGGGTAAGCTTCTTGTGATATTTCCCAGCCATTATTTGAATAAAGGGGAAAATAAACTTCGAGTATATTATGGATGAAATTAAGCCTGATTCCGTTATTGTACCCAAAGTAAATAGGGTTATTTCTGTTTTTTAAAAAAGCAACATCATTATAGAACTCAACCCATCTCCACAGACCGATACTAGAATTAAAAGATAACATGTATTGATTTGCAAATCTAGTTGGTAAAACAGATTTAAATCCTCCTTCAGCAATAATATATTGTTGACTAAAAAGACCAGAGTCCTCTGAACGGCCAAAATAATTAAGTTGAAATAAATAATCATTTGCCCTGTCTAAACCAAAGCTAAAATAATCTCCAACAGATTCATTCTGTAAAAATACACCTGCAAATACTCTGAAATCTAACTGTGTATTTGAAGTTGATAAAGATCTAAAGCGTAAATCTGTAGCTATTTTAGAGAAGTTTTCAGCATATTCAAAACTGAAATTATAACGAAATTCTTCTATAATATCTGGGTTAATATAGTTGTAACTTAAACTAAATACACTGTAATTGTCTTCGTCAGTTTTAATTTGATCAACAGGTATTTCTTTATCAATATGTAATAGTTTTGCTGATATTGATTCTTGAGTGGCATCTCTCAAGTCTTTTCTTTTAAAGATTACATTTACAAAAGGTACAAATGATTTATAGGATAGGTCAGGTGCATAATCTAACGTTTGTCCAGCTAAACCATACATAATTTTATAAATCGGTGTTTTTTCAAAATATTGGTTATATAGAGCTGAAAAAGAACCAATTACAGTGTTACTTTTCGTCGCGTAAGAAGGAGCAAAAGAAAGTTCTAAATTTCTTGCAATTATAGGTTTGTTATGCAGTCTTGCGCCTAAAATTAAGCCGTTGTAAAAGTTATAACTTATATTTGGCTGATAAAAAATTTGATTGTAATAAGGGGCTTCAATATCTTTTATTAAACTAAATTTTAAAGGTTTATTAAATATTTTATCTTGTAAATTTTTCCAGTTATCGAGCGTGTTTATCTCTGGGTATAAATTTTCATAATTTAGGGCTATTTTATTAATCCCTTTTTTTGGTATCGTAACAGTTTTAGAGTCTTCAGCGTCAGTAATCCATTTTTTAAATTTTATTTCTTTGTCTTTAAGGCCATATAATAAAACAGGTGTTGTAATATTTCTTTTATTTCTTATTGTTACTTCTAAACTGTCTTCTCTGATAAGAACTTCGTCTATTGTATGGTCTATTTTTTTACTGGTTTTGATAAAATCGTTAAAAAACCAATCAATATTTTTAGCTGTTTTTGCTGATAATATTTGTTGAAAATCTAAACTAGAAGTGGTTTTACTCTGGTTTTTTTGGTAAAAATCTCGGATACCACGCTTTAAAATACTATCTCCTAAAAAACCTTTTAAATACCTAAAACCTAAACCAGCTTTGTATTTATTGGCAATTTTTCTGTTAAAATTGGATAGGGAATCTGCCGGAGTGTTTAAGGATTGATCTAAAAATTGACGAGAAATATATTGGTACACAAATGGATATTTATCATTAAAACCTAATTTCGAAAAATTAAAACTTCTAATAAACCAATAATTTGATACTTTACCAAGTAATTTGGTGTCGGGATAAAATTTTTCAATGTATTCAATCATCAAATAATTTTGCAAACCTTCTAAAAACCAATGATCTTTTCTTTTGTTTAAAAGTAATGTATTTTCTATATATTTTCTACTTAAAGCTTTAAACATGGTTACATCCCATTTAAAAGTATCTGAAAAAGGGCGTAAAAAAGCTGGCAATTGGTTTAATCCATAAATGGGATCTTTACTCTGCGTAATTCTATCTATGTAAAGTTCTTTGTGTGGATATTTACCCAAGAATGTTTTAATAAATTGTAATTCTCTGCTTAAAATTTCCGTAGCTGCCTTATCATTAATTTCTTCATTAAAAACATCTGTAGAAATAGTTATATCGTTAGTTTTAAAAGTTTTAAGAAGCGTTTTTTTATTTATTCCTAAAATAATATCAGTTTTCTTTTTTCCCTCTAAGTAGTATCTATTAACATTTTCTTCATCAGTTTTATATTGGTATAAATTACTTTCTAAAATATACTCTTTAGGGAGGTCTAACGTTATGGCGAAATCTGTTGCTTTTTCATATAAATCATCAATATTTAGGTTGCTCATTAACTGCCAACCTTGATTGTATACTGCGGGCGCTATGTACCAAAAACGTAGATGAAAACCTTCTTTTGTTTTGCCGTAACCGGTAAATTTTGCGCTTGGTATTTTTACTGTATATGTTAAAGATATTATTATACTATCATTTGCTGTTAGTGGTTTTTTTAGATGAACTTCTAAAATATCAGCTTTGTTTTCTAGTTCATTAAATCGAGCATTTTCAAAATTTAGGGCAATATTTTTTATCGTGGTTTTTCCTAAATTCTCTTCTTTGGCAAAATATAAATCTTTTCTAAAGTCTTTAATAAATCTTTTTGATAAAGGTGTTGTTCTATCTTTAAAACTGTTGGCCCAATTATGTAGATAAATAGTTGATAAAATTGAGTCTGAAGTATTTATATAAACAATTTTTTGTTTTATGAATAGTTTGCTATCATCAGCGTTCAATTTTGCCTCCATAACTATTGAATTCTCTTGTCCGTGAGAAAGTATGCACCCCATAAAAAGTAGGAGTAATATGCTTAAAAATTTTTTTAAATTAATTTTTTTCAAATTTTAACGTGTTGTGAATTTCAAAGAAACCATTTTATTTTTAAGTTCAAAACCTAGATCTCTTTATATATTTGCTAAAATTATTTTATGCTTTTTATTTCATTTAAAATTGAAGCAATAGGAAGCAATAATTTTTTTTAAAAATAATATTAAAAATTAGGTTTCAATTTGTGTTTCGCGTAAAATTTATTAAAGTGCTCCACAGTTTCATCGGCAGTGTCAACCAATCTAAAAAGGTTTAAATCTTCTGCACTAATATTGCCTTCTTCCATAAGTGTGTTTTTTATCCAATCAATAATTCCTCCCCAGAATTTTTTACCGACTAAAACAATAGGAAAACGTCCTATTTTTTTAGTTTGAATTAGTGTGATTGCCTCAAAAAGTTCATCCATTGTTCCAAAACCACCAGGCATTACTACAAAACCTTGTGAATATTTGACAAACATTACTTTACGAACAAAAAAGTAATCGAAGTCTAAACTTTTACCTTGATCAACCCAAGGATTATCATGTTGTTCAAAAGGTAATTCAATGTTTAAACCTACCGAAAGCCCTTTTCCTCGGTTTGCACCTTTATTTCCGGCTTCCATAATTCCTGGTCCACCACCAGTAATTACACCAAAACCATTTTGTGTCAATTTAAAACCAATTTCTTCGGCTAGTATATAATAAGGATGGTCTGATTTTGTTCTGGCGGAGCCAAAAATAGAAACACAAGGTCCAATTTTACTCAAACGCTCATAGCCATCTACAAATTCGGCCATAATTTTAAAAATAGCCCAAGAATCATTTGTCTTTATCTCGTTCCAAGTTTTTTGTTGTAGTCTTTCTCTTATTTTTCTATCGTCATTCGTCATAATGGTTGTTTTATTTTTTTTAACAGTCTACTAAATTAGTTCTTTTTTCAAAAACTTTGCGGTATAACTGGTTTTATGTTTAGCAACTTGTTCTGGAGTTCCTGTTACTAAAATTTTTCCACCGTTTTTTCCGCCTTCCATACCAACGTCAATCACATAATCTGCTAATTTTACCACATCTAAATTATGTTCAATAATTAAAACAGTATTTCCTTTATCTGCTAATTTATTCAAAACATCCATTAAAACTCGAATATCTTCAAAATGAAGGCCTGTTGTGGGCTCGTCTAAAATATAAAAAGTATTACCAGTATCCCTTTTTGATAATTCGGCCGCTAATTTTATACGCTGTGCTTCACCACCAGAAAGTGTGGTAGATCTTTGGCCAAGCGTTATATAACCAAGGCCAACATCTTTAATCGTTTTTACTTTTCGATGAATTTTAGGAATCAATTTAAAAAACTCAGTAGCATCTTCAATCGTCATATTTAAGACATCAGATATCGATTTTCCTTTATAACGAATTTCTAATGTTTCTCTATTAAAACGTTTTCCTTGGCAGGTTTCACACTCTACATGAACATCTGGTAAAAAGCTCATTTCTATGACTCTAACACCACCTCCTTGGCATGTTTCACAGCGGCCACCTTTTACATTAAAAGAAAATCGTCCTGGTTTATAGCCACGAATAGCAGCTTCAGGAGTTTTGGCAAACAAACTTCTAACTTCGTCAAAAGTCTTCGTGTAAGTTGCAGGATTAGAACGCGGCGTTCTACCAATTGCAGACTGGTCGATATCAATCACCTTATCGACATGTTCTAAACCTTCAATTTTCTTGTAAGGCATTGGTTTTTTAACACCTCTATATATGTGAGCGTTTAAAATAGGGTATAAAGTCTCGTTTATTAAGGTCGATTTTCCACTTCCAGAAACACCTGTTACACAAATCATTTTTCCTAAAGGAAACTCAACAGAAACATTTTTTAAATTATTGCCAGAGGCTCCTTTTAGTTTGATTGTTTTTCCATTTCCTTCTCGTCGAACTTTAGGGATTTCAATTTTTTTTCTTCCTGTTAAATAATCGGCCGTTAAGGTATTCTCTTTTTTCATCGATTCAAAAGTACCTTGACTTACTATTTCGCCTCCATATCTTCCGGCACCCGGACCAATATCTAAAACAAAATCAGCTTTTTTTATCATATCTTCATCGTGCTCAACCACAATGACAGAGTTCCCAACATCTCGTAATTTAATTAAAGAATCGATTAATTTCTTATTATCACGCTGGTGTAAACCAATACTTGGTTCATCTAAAATATATAAAACACCGACTAATTGTGAACCAATTTGGGTTGCCAAACGAATTCTTTGGGCCTCGCCACCAGAAAGCGATTTTGAAGTTCTGTCCAACGTTAAATAGTCTAAACCGACATCTAATAAAAACTGAATTCTAGTGCTTATTTCTTTTAAGATTTCTGATGCAATAGTAAGTTGTTTTTCTGATAAATCTTTTTCTATATTCGCAAACCATTTTGCTAGTTCAGTAACGTCTAATTGAGCTAAATCACTTATATTTTTGTCCGTTATTTTAAAATGAAGGGCTTCTTTCTTTAATCTTTTCCCTTGGCAACTAGAGCAAGTAACTTCATCCATAAAGTTTTTTGCCCAGCGTTTTATAGAAGTGCTTTCAGCATTGTCATACTGCCCAGTAATAAAAGCAACAATACCCTCAAAATCAATTTTATAATTTCTTGTAATCCCTACAGTTTTAGATTCGATTTCAAAAGATTCGTTGCCACCATGTAAGATGATTTCCAACGCTTCTTTGGGGATATCTTTAATGGCATCTGTTAATTTAAATTGATATCGTTCTGCAATGTTTTGGACTTGTTTAAAAATCCAACTATTTTTTTGTTCTCCTAAAGGAACAACGCCACCATTTTTTATAGAAATAGAAGTATCTGGAATTACCTTTTTTAGGTTAATTTCATTCGTGATTCCTAAACCATTGCAATTATCACAAGCACCTTTTGGTGAGTTAAAAGAGAAATTATTTGGTTCAGGATTTGGATATGCAATTCCGGTTGTTGGGCACATTAATTCACGGCTAAAATAACGAGGGTTGTTGTCATCCACATCAATAACCATCATGATATTATTTCCCGAATATAAAGCTGTTTTTATAGTTTCTTCCAATCTTTTTTCTGCGGATTTGTTGATCGATAATCGATCAATAACCACCTCAATGTCATGGGTTTTGTAACGATCTAGCTTCATGCCTTTTTCGATTTCTTTGATAACTCCATCAACTCGAACTCGTAAAAAACCTTGTTTAGAAATTTGCTCAAAAAGCTCACGATAATGTCCTTTTCTAGATTTTATCAACGGCGCTAAAACAGCTATTTTTTTATTTGAAAAATCTTTTAAAATAAGTTGCCTGATTTGTTCATCAGAATAACTTACCATTTTTTGACCCGTATTGTAAGAGTATGCATCTGCAGCTCTAGCAAATAATAATCTTAAAAAATCGTATATTTCAGTAATGGTGCCAACGGTAGAGCGCGGGCTTTTATTCGTTGTTTTTTGCTCTATAGAAATTACGGGAGAAAGGCCATCAATTTTATCAACATCTGGTCTTTCTAATCCTCCTAAAAACTGACGGGCATAGGCAGAAAATGTTTCTATATACCGTCTTTGTCCTTCCGCATAAATCGTGTCAAAGGCCAAAGAAGATTTTCCGCTTCCGCTCAAACCAGTTATTACCACTAGCTTTTCACGAGGAATTCTAACGTCTATATTCTTTAAATTATGAACTCTTGCTCCGTAAACTTCTATGTATTCTTGGTCTTTCAAAAAAAGGTGGTTTTTGCAAAAGTGCAAAGTTAATAAATAGAAATCATTTTAGATAAAAAAGTAGAGATCAAATGAACAGATTATAGTATCTTGGCATTAAAGTTTTACTCATGAAATTTATACATGCAATCCGTCATTTTTTTGAAAGACATGGTTTTGGCGTTTTTTCGAGATTAGCGGATAGATTAGGTATACATGCAAAAAATGTACGTATTTATTTTATATATGTAACTTTTTTTACAGTAGGATTGTCTTTCGGGTTTTACTTAACCTTTGCCTTTTTAATAAAATTAAAAGATTTGTTATATACAAAGAGAAATTCAGTTTTTGATTTGTAATCTATAAAG
>TARA_B110000967_G_scaffold55303_1_pt1 | contig 16290 bp, 8 predicted proteins | sample TARA_B110000967 | Tara Oceans TARA_B110000967 (sample SAMEA4397903) | marine metagenome | biome: Polar Biome; feature: [DCM] deep chlorophyll maximum layer (ENVO:01000326); material: water (ENVO:00002006), including particulate matter (ENVO:01000060) such as... | depth 35 m
AAACAATGACCACAGTCGCTACTCCAAAAAACCAACAGATAGTTGGTGGCATCGTCCAAATCATAAAGAGATTTTTGGTTATTAATCTGAAAATTAGGCGCTTTAACTCCAATAGCAATACGTATAAAATCTTCTGAATTTGAAATTTGTTCGGAGTCCTTTAATTGGATCGCCAATGGCAATAGATAGGACTTTGTTAGATATAACGCCACAGCTTCTTGTTGAAATTCAATCAATAAATCATTTAGAGCGACAAAACTGGTTAATTGAAACGATGGTTTGGTGGTCAAAAATTGCTGGCAAACTGTATCAATATTGGTCTTATAATCTTGTAATGAAGGCGTCGCTGAAGTGTGCATCCGAAGGATATAATCAATCGACTTATCGATTAAAAAATTAGAACTTTGAAGAACCTGATCTTTAAAATCAATAGGCTCAAAAAAATGTACTTTTACATTTTTTGTATACGTGTCCGCCCCTTCGAATTTGGTTGCTATATAGGGCTGACTGGCACTTATAAAACGGGCTGCAATGGTTCCTTTTGACAGCAAAGTATAGCGTTTTTGAATGCTATCGACTTTTAGAGAACGCCATTTATAAACTCGGGGATCCATAGACGGTTCGACATACATTTGAAGCAACTCCTTTTGAGCGTTATTTATGGATTGTGTATAGGAATGAAACAGTTGATTTTCTTTAGAGTTTATAAATGTAACTCCAGAATCTGGATTGAAATTGAAATCAACATCTTCGTTTGCATCGTATATAAATTCAAAATTATGGTCGGCTTGAGGTAAGGCATATACTAACTTATAAATCCCAGAAGGAGCAGACGCATCGAGTTCAATTTTCATTTCTCCTTGTGGGTTGACCGTCCCATAACTCATGTAAGTGGCATTGCCTTCAGAGAGATGGTATAACATGGTCGCTTTAAATTCGCCAGCTGGCGAAAAAACACCTGTAATTTGATGTTGTGAAAACCCAAAAATTGGGAGCATTACACTAAAATATAAAAGTTGTTTAAACATAAGGATAAGGGATTGCTTGATTCAAATATAAGCATCTTCAAAAGAAACCCAATAGTTATGCCAAAATAGGTCTTAAAGCTGCTAAACCCTGTTGCACCGAATGAATAGTTGAGAAACGCATCAATAAACGCAATCCCATACGCATCTGTTTTTCTTTGACTGTACAGGATTTTGGGTGTTCCTGAACGTATTGTAACACTTTTGAAAAATGAATACTTTGGTAGAAACGACTGTCTTGATCACTCACAAAATAGCCAACCATTTTTTGCTGTTTCAGTACTATTTTTTCAAATCCTAAGGTCGTTGCCAACCATTTAATGCGCACACTGTCTAAAAGATCCACAACTTGTGTTGGCACCGCTCCAAATCGATCGATTAAATCGCGTTCAAACACCTGCAATTCATCTTCGTTTTTCAATGTATTTAGTTGGGTATAAAGACTTAATCGTTCGGTGATATTATTGATGTAATCATCGGGAAATAAGAGTGAAAAATCCGTGTCAATCGTCACATCTCTTACAAATTCTTTGGTGTTTATATCTTCGTTATAAAGACTCTTAAACTCTGTTTCTTTGAGTTCTTCGATGGCTTCATTTAGTATTTTTTGATAGGTTTCAAAGCCAATATCATTAATAAATCCACTTTGTTCGCCGCCTAATAAATCACCCGCTCCTCGAATTTCTAAATCTTTCATAGCAATATTAAATCCACTTCCGAGTGCGGTATATTGTTCTAAAGCCGAAATACGTTTGCGTGCTTCATCGGTCATGGCATGAAAATCGGGAGTGATGAAATAACAAAACGCTTTTTTATTGCTTCGTCCTACACGGCCTCGCATTTGGTGCAAATCACTCAGCCCAAAATTATTGGCATTATTAATAAAAATCGTATTGGCATTTGGCACATCCAATCCACTTTCAACAATAGTCGTACTGACCAAAACATCAAATTCTCCGCTCATAAAATCGAGCATCAATTGTTCGAGTTTTCGTCCTTCCATTTGTCCATGTCCCACCCGAATTTTTGCATCTGGCACCAAGCGTTGTAGCAGCCCTGCGACTTCTTTAATGTTTTCGATACGGTTATGAATGAAATAGATTTGTCCAGCGCGTTGAATTTCATACTGAATGGCATCACGGATGGTCTCTTCATTCAAACGGATCACGATACTTTCAATCGGGAAACGGTTGGGTGGTGGCGTGGTAATCACCGATAAATCACGAGCCGCCATTAAACTAAACTGAAGCGTTCGAGGAATGGGTGTTGCAGTGAGCGTGAGCACATCCACATTGTCTTTGAGTGTTTTGAGTTTTTCTTTGACAGCGACCCCAAATTTTTGCTCTTCATCAACGATCAACAACCCTAAGTCTTTAAAAACAACAGACTTACTAACCAACTGATGCGTTCCAATAATGATATCTAAACGACCCGATTCTAAGCTCTCTAAAGTCTCTTTTCGTTGTTTTGTTGTTTTAAATCGGTTGATATAATCCACCGTTACGGGAAAGTCTTTCAACCGTGCTTTAAAGGTTTTGGCATGTTGAAACGCAAGAATGGTGGTTGGGACTAAAACGGCCACTTGTTTGCCGTTGTCTACCGCTTTAAAAGCGGCTCTTAGCGCGACTTCTGTTTTTCCAAATCCAACATCCCCACAAATCAAACGATCCATCGGGCGTTCACTTTCCATATCGGCTTTAATATCGGCCGTCGCCGTCACTTGATCGGGAGTATCTTCAAAGACAAACGACGCTTCTAACTCGAGTTGCATGGAGGTATCAGGATTGTATTGAAACCCTGTTTCGAGCTTCCGCTTTGCATAGAGCTTAATCAGATTAAACGCAATTTCTTTGACTCTTGTTTTGGTCTTTTGTTTTAAAACTTTCCATGCTTTACTCCCTAACTTATAAACTTTTGGAGTCTTGCCATCCTTTCCATTAAATTTAGTGATTTTATGGAGGGCATGAATACTCAAATATAAAATATCGCGTTCGCCGTAAAACAGTTTTATGGCTTCTTGCTTTTTACCTTCGACATCAATTTTCTGTAAACCTCCAAATTTTCCAATACCGTGGTCGATGTGGGTAATATAATCTCCTATTTCGAGTTTTGTTAATTCTTGAAGGGTAATGGATTGCTTTTTGGAAAACCCATTTTTAAGGTGAAACTTATGATAGCGCTCAAAAATTTGATGATCGGTATAACACACAATTTTTTTATCATGATCGATAAACCCTTGGTATAACGACAATACAATGGTTTGACATTGAACGTCTTCATCGACGGTTTCAAAAATATCGTAAAATCGTTGCGCTTGTTGTGCATTCGAACAACATATATAATTTTTATAACCCGAATCGTGGTGTGAATTTAAGTCCTCGATAATCAGATTAAACTGCTTATTAAATGACGGTTGTGGACTGACCTCAACGTTGAGTTGGTTTTCGGATTTGGTGGCCAATACAGCAGTACTTCCAAATTCAACGACCGAAAAATTTAAGAGTTGTGTCTTAAATTGATCTGGGGTACAAAATAAATCTTCGGGTCGACTGTGATTTAACGTTTTGGAAAGCTGTTCATAAGCTTCTTCTGCTTTTTCTTGAAGCGTTTCCGTTTTCGATAACAGTCCTTTAATATCTTTGGCAAAAATCACTGTATTTGAGGAAGTATATTCTAAAAAACTTTGGCGGGTTTCAGTGCGTAACTTATGCTCAATATTGGGGATGATTTGAAGTTTTTTTAAGGGCTTTATTGATAACTGAGATTCAATATCAAAGGTGCGAATGCTATCGACTTCATCCCCAAAAAACTCAATTCGGTAGGGTTGATCATGGGAAAATGAAAATACATCAACGATCCCGCCCCGAACCGAAAATTCTCCAGGTTCAGTTACAAAATCAACTCTTTTAAAATGGTATTCAAAGAGAACTTCATTGAAAAAATCTAGAACAAGTGTTTCCCCAACAGCCACTTTAAACGTCGATTTTTCGAGCTCTTTCCTGGACAGTACTTTTTCAAAAAGCGCTTCGGGATAGGTCACAATTAAAGCTGGTTTTTTTTGAGAGTTAATCCGACTGAGAACCTCAGCACGCATCAAAACATTGGCATTGTCCGTTTCTTCAATTTGATAGGGCCTTCGATAACTTCCAGGGTAAAACAAAACCTCTTTATCATCCAATAACGACTCAAAATCATTCAGATGATAAGCGGCTTCTTCTTTGTTATCAAAAATTAATAAAAACGGTTGATCCGATGTTTTAAATACACTCGCAATCGTAAACGACAAAGACGACCCTAAAGCGCCTTTTAAATGTATTTTTTCTTGTGGTCTGGATAGAGCAACGCTCAGTTTTTGATGGATCAAAGACTGTAGAAAACTCTGAGAAAGAATCGTTTTACTCAATAAAATTTTTTTTGCAAATATATAATAATACTTTATCAGTGGACTTTATTTATGAGCTATAAACAAAAAAAATCTTTTATTTTATTGAAAAAAAATGTAGGTTTGTGTACCCAAAATTTATACGTATGTCCATTTCAGATTTATTCAGTAGTGGTTTCAATAAACGAAACCAAGATCATTTTGCCTCCATTGTTAAAGTTGCCATGAGTGACGGCTTTATAAACGACGAAGAAAAAACATTCTTAGACCGGCTGGCTCGCAACCTAGACATTTCAAAAGAAAGCTATGCGACCATTTTAAAAGATTACAAAACCCACCCCATTAATCCGCCTGCAACTCAAGAAAGACGTATTGAACGCCTTTATGACTTAGCACGAATCGTTCACTTGGATCACATCAAAAATGAAGACGAAGTGAAAATTTTATCTAAGTTGGCCATCGGACTCGGAATTGACTACCATATTGTGTCAAAAATCGTAGACAAAGCTTTAGTATTGGTTTCCGAAAAAGCAGATTTTGATACGTTTGAGGAAGAAGTGAAAAAACTATTTCGAATTAGATAGTCCCTCGTTTAGCCCCTTGACTTAAAATCCGCATCAACCCTTCTTGCGCAACCGAAGCGATTAAGTTGCCTTTGGAATCAAAGATACTTCCTCTAGAAAACCCTCTTGAATTTGAGGCACTCGGGCTATCAATTGCATACAAAAGCCAGTCACTAATATCAAAATCTCTATGAAACCAAAGTGCGTGATCTAAACTGGTGTAAAACACTTCTTTAGAGTTCAAAAACTCGCGATGAGGCATTGATGCAGGACGTAAGATATTATAATCTGATGCATAGGCTAGTAACTGATGTTGAAGTGGGATATTCGTTGCAACATCTTCACAGGTTTTAAACCAAATATTATCAAAAGGCGGGCTGTTTTTAACCAACTTCGTTAGCATATTATCGACCGGTTTGAATTCAAAAATTTTTGGTAAAAAAGACTTATAGCGTTTATAGGTATCTGGGATGACGTCCTTGAATTCTTCGATTTGCGCATGGCTATCCATTAATTTTTCAGGTGGAAATACATTGGGCATTGAAATCTGATGATCGACCCCTTCTTGTTTTAGTTGAAAGGATGCCGACATATTAAAAATGGCCTTTTCATTTTGAAATGCTACCACCCGACGTGTCGTAAAACTTCCACCATCTCTAATCACATCCACTTCATATTTTATCGGAATATCAATATTTCCGCCCAAAATAAAGTACGCGTGCATGGAATGTGCAATTCGATCTTCTGGGACAGTTTGATAGGCTGCATGTAGCGACTGCGCTAAAACTTGCCCCCCAAATACGCGCCCCCAAGGCGCTTTATAATTTTTACCAATAAAAGTGTGATCGTTAATTTTTTCGAGAGTTAATAACTCGATAAGTTCAGAAAGGGATTTCATAATTCAATAATTTTGACAAAAATAGTCTTTTGAAAGTAAAATGACTTTTTTATTCTTTTAACAATCTGTTAAATTTTTTGTAACATTGAATCAAGTTTTAAGTCTTATTATTTCAAGCCTATGGACATTTTTTTAATTTGTATTGCTGCATTCCTAATGATCTTAGGAATCATTGGAAGTTTTCTTCCTGTATTACCGGGACCCCTTACGAGTTGGGTCGGGCTCTTGGTGTTGTATTTCACACCCAACATCGGTGTCAGTCAGAAAATCATCATAATCACACTCATTATTGCTATTTTAATATGGATTTTGGATTACATTATTCCTGCCATGGGCACTAAAAAATTTGGTGGATCAAAAGCTGGGATGATTGGTACTACCGTTGGATTAGTGATTGGAATACTTGCTCCCATTCCTGGCGGAATTATTTTAGGTCCTTTTCTGGGAGCTCTTATCGGAGAACTACTAAACAAGGCTGATAGCAAAACAGCCGTTAAAGCAGCGTTTGGAAGTTTACTCGGATTTTTAACCTCCGCATTCATAAAGTTTATCGTGGCTGTGATCTATTTCGGACTTTTTATTTCGATTCTTTGGGATCATAAATCTGTGATCTTCTAACGGGAAATAGTTTTTAACACAAATTTTGATCATTTTTTTTCTAATTTATATTAATTTCACAAACTAATCTTTTAAACTTTTTTTACTATGAACAAGTATATTTCCATTCTATTTTGTGGTTTATTTCTCGTATCGACTGCTGTAATAGCGCAAGAGGAAGAACCTTCTAACTACAACTATAACGATGCTTTTGGACACGATTTTTACAGTAAAAACGGAACTGCTACTCGCTCTGCAAGTGGCAAACCAGGCCATGCCTATTGGCAAAACAGCGCCGATTATTCAATCGACGTTAACTTAAATGAAACGACTAAAGAAATCTCAGGATCTGAAATTATTACCTATACCAATAACAGTCCCGATACTCTAGAATTTTTATGGATGCAATTGGATCAAAATTTATTTAAAAAAGACTCTCGTGGAAATGCAATTATCCCAGTACGTGGAAGCAGAAACGGCGCTAAAGGTCAAGATTTTGATGGTGGATATGGTATCAATACCATCAAACTTCTTTACAAAAATGGCAGACGTTTTACAGAAGTTGAAGCGTCTTACTCCATTATTGATACTCGTATGAAAATTAACCTTCCAAAAGCCTTAGAGGCAAATGGTGGTTCTGTTGGCATAAAAATTGATTTCTCATTTACTTCACCGGACTATGGTTCGGATCGAATGGGTGTTCTTGAAACCAAAAACGGTCGTATTTTTACACTTGCACAGTGGTATCCGAGAATGTGTGTTTATGATGATGTGAGCGGATGGAATACTCTTCCTTACCTTGGTGCTGGCGAATTCTATTTAGAATACGGAACCTTTAATGTTAACATTACAGCCCCTGCAAGTCACCTTGTTGTTTGTTCTGGAGCGCTTTTAAACCCGTCTGAGGTTTACACGGCTGAACAACAAAATAGATTGAAAAAAGCAAAAGCAAGTGATGCCACTGTCATGATTCGATCAAAAGCGGAAGTCACTGATCCGAATTCAAGACCAACGCGCACTTCAACCTTAACATGGAAGTTTAGAATTGAAAATGCAAGAGATGTCGCTTGGGCGTCCTCTGCTTCTTTTATTTTGGATGCAGCACGTATCAACTTACCAAGTGGAAAACCAACCTTAGCCATGTCTGCATACCCTGTAGAAAGCGTGGGACAAGATGCATGGACACGCTCCACAGAATACACCAAAGCCTCTATTGAACATTACTCCGAAAAATGGCTTGAATACCCGTATCCTGCAGCCATTAATGTTGCTGGAAATGAAGGTGGGATGGAATATCCAGGAATCGTGTTTTGTAACTATGATTCTAAAGCAGAGCGTTTATGGGGCGTTACCGACCATGAGTTTGGTCACATTTGGTTTCCAATGATTGTCGGTTCTAACGAACGTTTACACGCTTGGATGGATGAAGGTTTCAACACGTTTATCAACTCATTAAGTAGTGCTGCTTTTAATGATGGAGAATATAAAGATCCTGAAAGAAATATGCACCGTTTTTCGAGTGTACTCGTTAATGAAAATCTAGAGCCCGTGTACACGTCTCCAGACAACCTAAAAGAAAAAAACTTAGGGATTTTAGCGTACTACAAGCCAGGAGCTGGTTTATCCCTATTACGCGAACATATTTTAGGCCCAGAACGTTTTGATGAAGCTTTTACGGCCTACATTAACCGTTGGGCGTACAAACACCCGACTCCAGATGATTTCTACAGAACCATTGAAAATGTAGCGGGTGAAGACTTAAGATGGTTTTGGAGAGGCTGGTTTGTAAACAGCTGGAAACTTGACCAAGCCATTACCGAAGTTAAATATATTAAAAACGACCCAACACAAGGGGCTCTTATTACTATTGAAAACTTAGAAAAAATGCCAATGCCAGTAGTCATTGAATTCAAAACAAAAAGTGGTGAGGTGACAAGACAAACACTGCCGGTTGAAATCTGGAAGCGAAATACCTCATGGACCTTTAAGCATGATTCGACGGAAGAATTAGCAAAAGTGGTTATTGATCCTGATTATGTTTTACCTGATTCAAATTCTAAAAATAACAAATGGAAAGCCACTGACGGAACCGCTAGTGTAGAAATATTGACTGGATATGTAGGAAACTACAACTCCCCTGTGTTTCCAATGAAAGTTACCGTTGCTGAAAACAATGGCGTCCTTGAATTACAACTTGAGGGGCAACCTTCATTGCCTCTAGAAAATGAAGGTGGTGGTGAATTTGTCATGGAAGAGGCTAGACTTCAGCTTCAATTTAATGACGAAAAAAGTGGATTTAAACTAGAAGTAGATGGTCAATCATTTGATTTCACAAAAGAATAAATAAAGTCTAAACTTCGTATTTAAGCTTAATCAACAAAGGCGACCCAGTGGGTCGCCTTTGTTGTATTTGAAATTCTTACAATCAATACTTAATTAGTTTATGAACAGAAGATTCTATCGCGTTTGTTAACGTTAAAACATAGAGTCCATTTTGTAAATTTTGAGTTTGCACTTTTGCGTTTCCGTTTATAAACTCAAGAGTCCCACTAAAGACGCGTTGTCCGAGGTAATTTCTTAATTCATACGCGGTCTCTAAATGTTGATTTTCGGACTTCACAAAGAAATCTATTTTAAACGGATTCGGGTATACAGACCATTCAGCCAGTGTTTCGTTCGGAACATTTAAACTGCCATCATAGCAACTTTCAGGGACCAAAAATTCTGATTTAATCAGCTCTGGAATTTTTGAATCTGTAAAGCTTTCACTGTTCATATTCCCGACGAAAGTGGCGTCTACCATGGCATCGTTAGAGCCTAGAAAGTCTTGCATAATGGTTGCAAAAGTTTGCCTATAGTCATGTTGAACTGATTGTATTTGAAAATTATTAGATGAAACCGCTTCACTCAAATCAACATTCACCCCTGAAACTCCACTTTTAACCGGTTTTCCAAAAGCAAAAACAGGCGCAACTTCCCCATGATCCGTTCCTAAACTACCATTTTCTTGGGCTTTTCTTCCAAATTCTGAGAAGGTAATTCCCAAAACATCATCCGCTAAACTATCGGAATTCAAATCTGACATAAATGCCTCAATAGCTCCCGATAATTCTGTCATTAACTCATAGTGTTTTCCTTGCACATCTCCGGAAGCTTGGTTTTGATCATTATGTGTATCAAACCCCTTTATTTTAACCATAAATACTTTAGACTGAATGCCGCCGCGCATCAATCTTGCGACTGTTTTTAGTTGATCTGCAAGATCAGAATCTGGGTACGTCGTAGTCACACTGTTTGAACCCGCACTAAATGAACTAGAAATAATTTGTGAGTATTGATTAGAAAGTGCATCAACGTTTATTATATTCTGAAGTTCTGTTCCGTAGTGTGAGTTTGGAATGTTTTCTGGAGGATTTCCTGCCAAACCACTCAAAACCGAATAGAAATTTTCCGAATCTTGACCATTGATATTTAAGGCCAGTCCGTGCTCGACGATCCCATGAAACCCAAGGTTTGTGTTTTGTGATCCAATTTGAATTCCTAGTGGATAGCTTGCTGGTATTAATTCAGCATAGGTTTGCTCCATGAAACGACCAATCCAACCACTATCGTTTCCATTATTCCAATTACTACCATCGTTGCCAGTGGCATAAACATCTTGAGATGCAAAATGACTTTTATTTTGAGATGGGTAGCCTACCGATTGAATAATTCTGAGTTGATCTGCTGCATATAAATCTTTTAACCCTGAAAGAGCGGGATGTAACGCAATATCTTGATTTGTACCTGCTAAACTAGAGTCAATCTGATTGAGAGGTAGGTATAAAGATGACGGAATATGAATGTTTGGACGTAAGGTTTGATAGTCGGTAAAACCACTGATAGGAATCACCGTGTTAAGTCCATCATTTCCGCCGGAGAGTTCGATCAAAACTAATTTCCTATTAGAGACATCACAATTAAAAAATGAATTCATTAATTTTAAAGAGGCATTCACTTGAAAAGGCATAAGTCCAATCGCGGAAGCCGTTGATGATAGTTTTATAAATTGTCTTCTTTTCATTCGTCTGCGAGTTACATCAATTGAAATTCGGGAGCATTAATTATTTTCGTAAATAAGGCATCAAGGCGTATTTTGACTTGCACATCATCCCCTGTTTGAAGGTAGCTTATCCAAGCTGAGTTCCAATATGAGGGATCCAATTCGTTCAGAACCGTCATAAAATAGTCGATTCTACTTTGGTCTATGGATTCGCAATAGAGCAATTCTGAAATCTCGGTAACTAAAGTCTGAGCATCACTCGCTAAGGAAAAGTTCCCAGAATTATGAACATAATCGACACTGTTAAACAACACCCGAATGCTGGTGTTTGGGCTGCTGATTTTATTTTTTCCAGAGATAAAGCATTCTATAAGTTTATACCTTGAAATAATGGTGTTGGACGAAAACCAACTACGATCTAGGTCGGGCGTTTGGTAATCCCCCGGATATCCGGCGACTGTTTCAGGCGAAAATGGATTCATTCCAGCCCCAGCGAAATATCCGAAATAGCAAAAATTAAAATAAAATTTATAAAAATGTTCGTGGTCGGTGGTCCAAGTCAGTGGCGGATTTGCACTGCTTGCGGCTGGGTTTGGTAAATCGATTTGTAATAAACTCAACGCTTCACTTAAAAGTTGAATCGGATTTTTAACACTACTTCCTATAATTTCATTTGAACTATCTGAATCGTCTTCATCATAGAAATGTTCTGACTTTAAAAGTGTTGTAAGGACTTCTAACAAGTTGTAATCAGATGCAATCAACTGAGCTGAAAGCGGAGTAATGATATCATCTTCAACTTCTTGATCCCATTCACTTTTTACAAAATACCTGTAAATTTTTCTAACATATGCCTTCGCCGTTGCCTCTTGCGCAAACACCATTTCTACATAATCGTCTAACTCCTGTTTGATGCCAGCCTCATTGGACTGTCCTGCAATTGTTTGATTGTCAAACGCATTACTGAACGTTTTAGAACCCGAATTATGTTGAGAAACTAAGGCATACCCCATTGGAATTCCCGTATCGGGGTCGATAACGTCTCTGTTAGGTTTCATTTTAATTCCAGAAAAAACTTTAGCGGTTGTTTGAATATCCGTTTCGTTGTAATTCGTGTAATCCCCATCGCCTATTTGAGGCCCTTTAAGAATTGTAAAAAGCTCAAGAAATTCGCGGGCATAATTCTCATTTGGATTGTTTTTATTATTAGTGGTATTATCTAAATAATTTAGCATTCCATTGTCATAGGTAATTTTTTTGGCGAGTGTTTTAATGTTTCCAAAAGCATAAAACTCTAGCAACTTTAAATAGTCATAAAAATAGGAAGACTTCCCGACGCCATTATCCTTTGACACCGTAAAAGTCGTATGTAAAAAAAAGATGAGTTTATGCTTAAGGTTGTTTTGTTTATAGGCGTTGTACCACCACCATCCAGAAACTATTCCTCGTTTTCGAAACTGTCCAAAAGGAAAATCTGAGGGTACTGTATTTGGGGTATGAATCCAAAAATCATCGGATACGCCGGATTGAGAACTCACTTTCATATCATATGGATCTTCCCAGAAAACAGTCGGTTCTACAGTGAGTTGAGCCAATGCTTGCTCGGGAGTAAGCATTGCGAACTGATCTAACACGGCTTTAGAATATTGGAAACAACTCCGTCTAAGTAAGTGCTTGGCTTTTCTGACCCCTAAAATTGACGTTGAAGAATTTAATGATGCCATTTCTTTTGTTTGTTGAACCTTTGCTGTTAAAATTTATTCAATATACGATAAAAACTTTTAGTTACGGTTGGACTTACCTTTTTGACAAAAGTTTAAAATGGTAAATGAAAAGTACAGGTGATTAGGACAATTTGGAAAAGCTGAGTATCTAAACAAAAATAAGTTCGCGCTCCAAAAAAAGTGTTTATGTGATTTACAATGCGTTTATTTTAGTAAAACAAAAGGCGTTCCTTTGACTGTTTCAGTGCTATTAATCGGTAAGCTCAGCAAACCAGAAAGTGTATAATTTGAGACCTCTAAAATTAAAAGTAATTCCTTTTATTTCACATAGAGGATATAGGAAAGGGGAATTACTATTTTCAATTCAGCTAAAACAAGAATAACAACTAAAATATAGTTAAATAAGCCTCTCATCTAACCGTCTATTATTTTGTTGCAAGTCCAATTCAGGAGGTTGGCCGCAACACGACACTTGTGCATTTATTACAACTTACACAAATCGGTTCACGATTTTTAAAAAGGGTTAAATCACCCATAAGTAAATAGGTTTAAAACTGACTATTTAACAAATAGTCACTATAGTTTTGTATTTCACAACTTAAAATGTTTTATTATGGCTTGTTTAAATATTCAAGAAGGAGGCTTTAGTCTTGCATCTAGTTGGAGTTCTTCAGATTCAGATTCTACGGCTGGAGGTACAGTAACAATAACACGTTCCGTTTCAAATCTGGTCATTAGTAAGGGAGGTGATTCTGCGTTCTTTGGTGTAAACTCACTTTTTACGAAGGTAGGGACTAATTTCCTTTTCATTCTACATAAGCTATCTGATGTTACCGGTATTACACGATCGGTAAGCGTTGTAGATACAAGCGGGGCAGGGCTTAGCACTCAAATAGTAGTTGGATTGTATTCTGGATCAAATGCTACTGCAGATCCACTTATACATCTAAGTTCGGGAAACAATAATGCTTTTATGGTGGAAACTTTTGGTATGGAACGTCGATTACATGGTTTCTTTAGAAGTGACAACGGAAATGTAATAGAAGGTATCCCTTTTAATTCGGTTAGTACTACTGGAGCGGCACGGGTAAGTTCTGGAAATATGCAATATTCTTTAGGTGGGTCTTGGATCACAGCAGGACCATTACCAACAGGAAGTTGTTCTGTATCGCCAGCATCACGCACCTTTGCAGATGCCATTGTAGGAGCAGATATTGCTGGATTAGATTCTAGTGTTGAATCTTTTACATTAGAAAACATTGGTACCGATTGTTTACTGATTAATTCTATAGGTTCTGTTGGACCTTTTTCGGTAATATCTACAATTCCTGCCACTCCAGTGACACTTGACCCTAGTGAATCCATTAGTGTGGATGTCCGATTTGCCCCAGGAAGTATTGATGATTTTGATGAAGATCTTCCTATAATTCCTACTCCTACCATTGGACATACAGTCTTAAATTGTAAAGGAGAGTCCAAGCCTGCTGTTACCAGTATTACATTTTCTGGAAGTCTTGGTTTTGGAACAGAGCCAGTCGGTAGTTCTGATGTAGAATCTGCAACAATTCAAAATAATGGACAACGTGACATTACCTTGAATATTCCAGCTTCTAATCCAACAGATGCACCTTTCTCGTGGCCGGCTTTTAATGGGGTATTAGCCCCTACTGCAAGCCAATTACTTAACGTGACCTTTGGTCCAACGGCTGAAGGTATGGCTAGTGGAACTATTAATTTTACGGGCAGTGACCCAGACAGTCCACATCAAATTAGTTTGAATGGAACGGGTTGTGTTGCCTATGCAGAAATGCAAGTCGAAACACCAAACCCTATGGATCCTTATATTGATTTTGGGGAAGTTCAGCGTGGATTTCGCACAGTCAGAGTTATAAAGATACTTAACTCTGGTGACGGACCATTAAATTTCAGTGCACGAATTGAGGGTACTGACGCCACTCTTTTTGGAATTCAGAAAGAGGGCACTTCTATTATAACCCCAACTTCACCTGAAACTTTTACTGTTTTACCAGTATCGTCTTGTGGTGGTAGTTCGGGCTCAGGGGAAGTGTTTTTTGGAATCACATTTTTTGCAAATGAAGCACCTCCTAAAACAGCACAAGCTCAATTGGTTATTTACAATCATAATGCAACTAATGCCATACCCATTCAGATAACAAAAGATCTTCAGGCAGAAATTATCGCTCCAATTTCAGTAGATATTTCCCTTGTGATGGATAGATCTGGAAGCATGAGCGAAACTTCAGGAGATCGCACAAAAATTGCTACTGCCATCGATGCAGGTCAGCTTTTGGTAGAACTTATGCGCCCGGATGTAGAGGATAGATTAGGAATCGTTCGTTTTAATGATATACCAGAAGTAGTGTCTTCAATTACAGACGTAACAGCGTTAAATAAACCGACACTAGCAAATCAAATTAACTCGTCTACTTTTGATGCTACAGGGGGTACTTCTGTTGCCGGCGGTGTTCGAGTAGCAATAAAAGACATCAACGATAATCCGCGAGCGATAGCACCAGATGCATTAAATACCGCAATTGTGGTACTTACTGATGGTTTTGATAATGTCCCTTATGATGACCCTGATGGTAATACGTACTCATTATTAGGAGAAGACGGTACAACTGCACTTCCAGTACCAACTGGCAAACGAGTCTATGCTGTTGGTATTGGTGATAATATAGATACTGGTAGATTAAGTACCTTGGCTCAGGCAACTGGAGGTCAATATTTACCGATTCTAAATTTTAGTGGTAATGATTATTTTGCTTTAGAAAAGCATTTCACTCAAATTTTTATGGAAGCTGTAGATCTTTCAATGGTTTATGACCCAGTTTTTACGATTCAGCCTAATGATCAACACGTTATTCCAATTGATGTGCTTGATGGAGATACAGGACTAATGGTTGTTGTATATGATAGAGATGGTATTCGGTTACCTTTTTTCTTAGAAACTCCAAATGGTGAGACTATTGACCTCACAAATGTACCAGCAGGATTTCAAATACGTCCAGGAATTACCTCAACTGCTAGGTTTATGGAAGTAAAGTTTCCTATAGGAGAAACACACAGATACGGCAAACAATGGAAATTTATTATTCAACATGACGGTAGAGCTTGTGTATATCGTCCACAACAAGATATTGATATTAGTCATGGTATCACTCAAACTGGTGGTTTTGATTTAGAAGATTTTGGTCCTGGATTTCAACCTACAAAGTGCAAAGAGGGTTATGACAAACCCGTTATGTATGGTGTTGCTGTAGGAGTTGGCTCGGACTTCAGAATGCTCCCTTATGTTCAACCAGGAATTATAAAAATTGGCGAATCGATTAATCTTAATGCTGTTTTAAGTGAATTCGGATTGCCTGTATTAGGAAATACGGTTACTGTAAAAGTGGAAACACCTGGTGGCAGCACATACAATTACACCTTGCTAGATGAAGGTAACCATGCAGATGATGATGCTAATGACGGTAATTATGGCAAGGTCTTTACACAAACTTTGGAAGAAGGTCATTATACATTCTATTTTAGAGCAACAGGCTACAACCATGATGGTCAGTCTGTTATTCGAGAAGCTGTTCGTTCTAAATACTTGGAAGGAAATGAGCCACTCATTCCTGCCAGAGATTCAAACTCAGGAGATTCTATTAAAGACTGTTGCCGAATACTAAGTTACTTTCTTTGGGCGATCATAATACTTCTTTTATTACTAATAATAATGAGGCTTATAGGTTAATTTATTGCGATATAAATGCAAAAATACGAGACTCCTCTTTACGCTATTTTAAAATAATTCGTTTTGTGGAGGTACTGGAACTGAATTGATTTTCAATCGAGCTTACTCTATTGTAAGTTCTAAAGCTTCCCTTAAAACCATAGTGGTTAAAGTTTATATATTTTTAAACTTTGATCAGTCCTTATCAGGGGAAGTTTACAGTCGTGGACGTCTAGACTCCTATGAAGAACTAGTTCCCTTTGATGTTTGGGTATAAAAAAAGCCCTCCTTTTAAGGAAAGCTTCTCACTGGTTTTGTCA
>TARA_B110000967_G_scaffold64023_1_pt1 | contig 16220 bp, 15 predicted proteins | sample TARA_B110000967 | Tara Oceans TARA_B110000967 (sample SAMEA4397903) | marine metagenome | biome: Polar Biome; feature: [DCM] deep chlorophyll maximum layer (ENVO:01000326); material: water (ENVO:00002006), including particulate matter (ENVO:01000060) such as... | depth 35 m
ATTTGCAATCTCATTTTTGCTGGCAGTTGCAGTTATACCCCTAGAACAATACTATTAAGGGTGCATAAGAATTTTACTTTCACTAATAAATATAAGAAGGACGTTTATGAAAGGAAAAAAGGGTTAAAAACCTTAAGTCTTAGGCAAATAAAAAGGGGTTAAAAGCTTAAAAGCTGTAACCCCTATTTTTCATTAGCTCCCCCTCTTGGACTCGAACCAAGGACCCTCTGATTAACAGTCAGATGCTCTAACCAACTGAGCTAAGGAGGAGTTTGCTACACAATATTTGTGTTTAGCGAGTGCAAATATATACCTTTTTAGAATATTGCCAAATTTTTTTTTAAAAAATTTAATAAAACTTTATAAGCTTATGTTTCAAATAAGCAATGGCATTATTACTAAAAATTGTATTTTTGCTTCATTGTCACACTTATCAATAAAGTATAATTATTTATATGGATAAATTTTCGTTTTTGAACGCAGCACATACAGGTTTTATAGCTGATTTGTACGACCAATATTTAATACATCCAGATGCAGTAGAACCAAGCTGGAGAAGTTTTTTTCAAGGTTATGATCTTGCAAATGAAAAGTATTCTTTAAAAGAAGATGAAGTCTCTGCAGAAATTCCTCAAGAAGTTAAAAAAGAATTTTTAGTAGCGGACTTGATAAATGGCTATAGAACCAGAGGTCATTTATTTACAGAAACAAATCCTGTTAGAGAAAGAAGACAATATCACCCATCGTTAGATATTGAAACTTTTGGTTTATCAGAAGGAGATTTAAATAGTTATTTTTCTGCAGGAGGAATTCTTGGATTAGGGAAAGTAACTTTGTCACAAATTATTAAGCACGTGCGTTCTATTTATTGCGATTCTATCGGAGTTGAATACATGTACATGCGGAATCCAGAAAAATTGAAATGGTGGCAAACTCGTTTGAATGAAAATGAGAATCACCCAAAATATACAATTGAAGCAAAAAAATATATTTTAGGTAAATTAAATCAGGCAGTAATTTTTGAGAGTTTTTTACAAACTAAATATGTGGGTCAAAAACGTTTTTCTTTAGAAGGAGGAGAAACACTAATTCCGGGAATTAGTGTAATGTTAAGAGATGCTGCAGAAAAATATGGTGTTGAAGAATGTGTTTTAGGAATGGCGCACAGAGGTCGTTTAAACACTTTGGTAAATATCTTTAAGAAACCTGTTAGAGATTTATTTAGTGAGTTTGAAGGTAAAGATTTTGAAGATGAAGATATCGATGGTGATGTAAAATATCATTTAGGTTTAACCTTAAGTAAAACCTATAGAGATGGCAATAAAATTAAAATGAATTTAGTGCCAAATCCATCACATTTAGAAACTGTTGCGGCTGTTGCAGAAGGGATTACAAGAGCTAAAATAGATAGAAAATATGCCGGCGATTCTAGTAAAATTCTACCGATTGTTATTCACGGAGATGCGGCAATTGCAGGGCAAGGAATTGCTTACGAAATAGTACAGATGGCTAAATTAAATGGCTATAAAACTGGCGGCACAATTCATATTGTGGTAAATAATCAAATTGGTTTTACTACAAATTATTTAGATGCACGCTCAAGCACCTATTGTACAGATGTTGCAAAAGTAACATTATCACCTGTTTTGCATGTGAATGCAGATGATACAGAAGCTGTTTGTCATGCAATGCAAATGGCATTAGAGTTCAGAATGAAGTTTCAATCAGATATCTTTATTGATTTATTAGGTTATCGTAAATATGGCCACAATGAAGGTGATGAACCACGTTTTACGCAACCAAAACTATACAAGGCAATCTCAAAACATAAAAATCCAAAAGATATTTATGCTGAAAAATTATTAGAAGAAAATTCAATTAATTCATCTTATTTAAAAGAAATTACAGCTGAATTTAGAGGAATGCTTGAGAATGAATTTGACAATTCTAAAAAAGATAAAAATTCTAAAGTAGAAGAGTTTATGGAATCTACTTGGGAAGGTTTTGATCGGGAAGATCAAAAAGCAATGATGCAAGCGGTAGATACGAAGTATTCAGAAGATAGTTTAAATAATATTGCAAAAGTTGTTTCTACCGTTCCTGAAGGGTCAAATTTTGTGAGAAAGGTAGAACGTATTTTGCAAGGAAGAGCTAAAATGGCTTTTGAAACGCATCAGTTAGATTGGGGAATGGCAGAAAATTTAGCCTATGGTTCTTTGATGGAAGAAGGGTTTAATGTTCGTATTTCTGGACAAGATGTAGAAAGAGGAACTTTTTCTCACAGACACGCCATTTTGCGTGACGAAGTTACAGAGGAAAGAATCAACTTATTAAATATAAACCCGAAGTCGAAAGGACAAATGACAATTTACAACTCGTTATTGTCTGAATACGCGGTGTTAGGTTTTGATTATGGATATGCGATGGCAAATCCGAACACCTTAACAATTTGGGAGGCGCAGTTTGGAGATTTTTCTAACGGAGCACAAATAATATTCGATCAATATATTTCTGCTGCAGAAGACAAATGGAAAGCGCAAAACGGTATTGTGGTTTTATTGCCTCACGGCTATGAAGGACAAGGTTCTGAGCACTCATCGGCAAGAATAGAGCGGTATTTGCAATTGTGTGCAGAAGATAATATGACCGTTGCAAATTGTACAACCCCTGCTAATTTCTATCATTTATTACGTCGTCAAATGAAACGTGATTATAGAAAACCTTTAATTGTATTTACACCAAAAAGTTTATTACGACATTCAAAAGTGGTCAGTTCTATTCAAGATTTAGCAAATGGCGAATTCCAAGAAGTTATAGATGATACTCTAAATCCAGAAAATGTAAAGAAATTAGTATTCTGTATGGGTAAATTCTATTATGATTTATTAGAGGAAAGAGAAAAACTAGAAAGAGAAGACGTTGCTTTGATAAGAATTGAGCAATTATTCCCTTTACACAAAGAAAAAATTCAAGCAATTATCGATAGATATCCAAATATTGAAGAATATATTTGGGCGCAAGAAGAACCGAGAAACATGGGTGCTTGGAGTTATATGTTGCAACGTTTTGAGTTGAAAAATTTAAGTGTTTGTTCAAGAAAATATTATGCAGTTCCTGCAGCTGGGTCTAGCACAAGATTTAAGAAAAGGCATAGAGCGGTTATAGACAGTGTTTTTAATAATGAGTAAGCGCGTTAGGGATTGAAACGGCATCCTTTTTAGGCTAATCTTATCGTTAATTAGAAAACACGAAATAGGTTCAGCATAAAAAGATACAGTGGAAAGCCCGTTAAAACGCCCAAAGATTAAAAATCTAAAAGGTTTTGAAAACTATAAAGAATTAGTAAAAATTAAAATAATTAAATACAGTGCTGAAACAAGTTTAGCATCAATAAAACAAAAAACCATGAGTGTTTTAGAAATGAAAGTTCCTTCTCCAGGAGAATCGATTACAGAAGTAGAAATTGCAGCTTGGTTAGTTGAAGATGGAGATTACGTTGAAAAAGATCAACCGATTGCAGAAGTAGATTCCGACAAAGCAACACTAGAATTGCCTGCTGAAGAAAGTGGAATTATCACTTTAAAAGCGGAAGAAGGGGATGCTGTGGAGGTTGGTGCAGTAGTTTGCTTAATTGATACAAGTGCTAAAAAACCTGATGGTGATTCATCTTCTAAAAAAGAAGAAGCTCCAAAAGAGGAAAAAAAAGAAGTTGTAAAAGAAGCGCCAAAAGCAGTATCCTATGCAACAGGAACTCCCTCTCCAGCCGCTAAAAAAGTATTGGCAGAAAAAGGAATTGAAACCTCTTCTGTAAAAGGAACCGGAAAAGATGGAAGAATTACCAAAGAAGATGCTGTAAAAGCAGTGCCTTCTATGGGAACACAACCAGCAAATGGTTCTAGAAACACAGAACGAAAGAAAATGTCTATGTTGCGCAGAAAAGTAGCAGAGCGTTTAGTGGCTGTAAAAAACGAAACAGCTATGCTAACTACTTTTAATGAGGTAAACATGCAACCAATTTTCGATTTACGTACGCAGTTTAAAGAAAACTTTAAATCAAAACACGGCGTTGGTTTAGGCTTTATGTCTTTCTTTACTTTGGCAGTTGTAAGAGCTTTAAAAATGTATCCTGATGTAAACTCTATGATTGATGGAGACTTTCAAATAAAACAAGATTTCCAAGATATTTCAATTGCAGTTTCTGGCCCTAAAGGATTAATGGTTCCTGTAATTAGAAATGCAGAGAATTTATCTTTTAGAGGTGTTGAATCTGAAGTGAAACGATTGGCTTTAAGAGCTAGAGATGGGCAAATTACTATTGATGAAATGACCGGTGGAACTTTTACAATTACCAACGGTGGTGTTTTTGGTTCGATGTTATCTACGCCAATTATAAACCCTCCACAAAGTGGGATTTTAGGAATGCACAACATTGTAAACAGACCTATGGCGATAAATGGTGGAATCGTAATTCAGCCAATTATGTATGTAGCTTTGTCTTATGATCACAGAATTGTAGATGGTAGAGAATCTGTTGGTTTTTTAGTAGCTGTTAAAGAAGCTTTAGAAAATCCTGCAGAATTATTGATGGATAACGACCCTGCAAAAGCATTAGAAATGTAGTTCCCTTTTTTAAAAAAATAAAATAGCGGCAAGAAACAAGACTTTTTAGCTATTAAAATCCTGAACACGTGTTCAGGATTTTTTTGTTTCTATCCTTTAATTTGTTTCTAAAGGCTTAAAAATATACTTTAGCTATTGAAGACTATAAAAAAAAAGAACAAAATAGTAGTCCGTACCTAACTATTTATAATTTTGAAAACGGTTTTAATCAGTATAAATTGACATCGCAACAAAGATTTTACTTGTAAAATGAAGGAGCAATTTAAAAATATACACCAAGTTATTTCTAGTTTTATTGAACTTAGCGATGAAGAATGGATTAATTATTTTTCCATGTTTAAAACAAAGGAAATTAACAAAAAAGAGATTATTCTTCATGAAGGAAATATATGTAAAGATGTTTTTTTTATAAATAAAGGGGTGTTGAGATTTTATTTTGTCGATAATAATGGGGAAGAGAAAACATTTCATTTTGCAATAGAAAATACTTTTGCTACCGATTATAAGAGTTTTTTAAAGCGAATACCCTCAAGTTATTCTATTCAGGCTTTAGAAGATACTCAAGTGATAACAATGTCACTTGAGATGCTGTTAAGTGGTTACGAAATATTAAACAATGGCGAAAAATTGGGTAGGTTACTCGCGGAAGATTACTTCTTTATGTTCAATGATAAAATTCAAGCCATTTATACTCAAACACCACTTGAGAGATACCATGATTTAACGATTAGTTTTCCTGAAATATTTCAACGAGTGCCGCAACATTTAATTGCTTCTTATCTAAATATTAGTTCTGTTCATTTAAGTCGCCTCAAAAACGCTGATTAAAAGTGATAACATTTGTTATCGTTGAAATTTTGTTTTTGTACTATTTTTACAATTTGAATAAGAACGGTCAAAATTTTCTAGTATGATACAAATGAAGGGTAAAACAGTTTTAATAACAGGAGGAGCATCTGGTATTGGTAAAATTATGGCACGTTTGTTTTTAGAACGAGGAGCGAAAGTAATTATTTGGGATATTAATCAAGCAAAAGTTACCGAAACTATCTCAGAGTTTTCCATTAAAGGCACTGTTATAGGATTTATTGTTGATGTTTCTGATAACAATCAGATTGAAAAAACTGCTAAAAAGGTAAAACAAGAAATAGGTATTGTTGATGTTCTTATCAATAATGCAGGCATTGTTGCTGGAAAATATTTTCATGAACATACCATGTTAGATATCTTAAAAACTATGGAGATTAATGCAAATGCTCCTATGTTTATAACCAAGGAATTTTTGAATGGTATGCTTGATCGAAATTATGGGCATATATGCAATATTGCTTCTTCTGGAGGTCTAATTTCTAACCCTAAAATGTCGGTGTATGCAGCAAGTAAGTGGTCTTTAATTGGCTGGTCTGATAGCTTGCGTATTGAAATGAAACAGTTAAAAAAGGAGGTACATATTACTACGATCATGCCTTATTATATTAATACCGGAATGTTTGATGGCGTAAAATCGAAAATACCAATTTTGAATCCAGAAGCCGCCGCCTTAACGATTGTTAAAGCGATAGAACAAAAGAAAAGAATGGTAACTATTCCAGGTTATATATACAGGCTTACAAAACTAGGGCAAGGTTTTATGTCCATAGATGTGTTCGATTGGTTTACAGGTAAAGTATTGGGTATTTACAAGACAATGGAACATTTTACAGGCCATAAAAAATAAGAATAAGCTAAATAATAGATACCGCAGAAAATTTAATTATTAAATACATTGCCGATCATCATATTTTTTCTCGACACAAAAAACGAAAAATATTGGTTTTAGAATATCTCAACTACACAAATTAAAAAAAGCAGTGCTTCAGTATCAAGTTAAAATAGAAAGTCCTTTTGGGGAAGACTTGTACAAATCAACAGAAGAAACGTTTTTAACAGAAATCAGTATTATTCTTAATAAAATTGAGCATCATATGAAGAAATTTAAAAAGTGGTCGGCACGCAATATCGCTGCAGGTTATCTTTTTTGAACAACAGTCTTTTAAAAATGAACTTTTGAACAAGATTGCCGAGAATATCAAATTAATATACAATCATAAACTAAAACAAAGTAGTTTTTACCCGAGTAATATCAACGAGACTAAAACAGAGCGATGAAGTGCTTTACTAAATCAAGGCACAGAACTTACAGGTGATGAAGTTGATGTGAAACAAAAATTTATTTTACCAACAATTATAGATGATGTGAAGCCTAATTTTAAGATAATGCAAGAAGAAATATTTGATCCTATTTTACCAGTATTGACTTTTGAAGATAGCGATGAACCTATTAATTATATCAATAAAAATTAAAACCCTTTGACTTTTTATTATTTCGGAAAAAACAAGAAAGCGAAAGATATTTTATCAAAACGGATTGAGTGCCCTACTATGCGACCTAGAACTAAAATAGTATTATGATAAAAAGGTTGCATAAAAAACCAACCATGGTTGCTATAAATAATTTTGGAAATAGGATCTTACCAATAGCATTTGCAGTAGTAAAAAGAAGAACTCCTTATTTGTAATCACAAAAATTTGTAACTTAAAAAAAAATTATTTAATTAAAATTTGACCTTGGAATACGTGTAAAGTTAGTTCCACGTTTTAAACAACCAGCTTAATAAATAAAACCTCCACAAAGGAGGTTTTATTGCTTTAAAAAAATGATTTATTTTAATTCATATTTGCTGGGGAACTTAGTTCGGGCACAAGCACTTGATGTCTAACCATTCTTCCATTAGGCAATAAACTCTCATCTACTTTTTGAGAATCTTGTTCATAAGCGTCTTTTCCATAAAGTTCGTTGTATTTTTCAACCAAATTTTTATATGACAAACCATAATCCTTGCTTTGTCCAGCAAAATTCTTGTGGTGAAATCTTACCTGCACTAAATTTCCATCACACCCTGAATTACAATATAAAACATTCATATTTTGTCCGTATTTTGTCTCTACCATTGCTTTTTTAACACGCTCTCTAAATCTCCAAAAATCTTCTGCTTCCGAATCATTAAAATTATAGTAGATTATTCTTCTATGATTAACCCTTTCTTTGTTTTCAACAAAATAAGACATCTCATTACTCATAGACCATATTCTATTTCCTATAGATTCATGAAGTGAACCCACTTTATTTTGCCAGTAATTATTTCCTTCCGTATCTATATTGTCAAATTCTTTAATAGAATCTGCTACTTGCATTCTAACAAAATTTTGGGCGTACTTTCCCGTTATTACTCTAAAAGTTAAGTAGTTAGCTTGGCCTTTTTTACTGTTATATAACTTTGTTTTTTTAGACGCACCGTCTACAAATTTTTTCATGTCTGCTTGATCAACGACTAATACCCTTGATTGAATCACCTGAGCAGTAATCGTGTTAATTGCAAAAACAAGGAATAGAGTGAAAATAATTTTCTTCATTTTAATTATATTTATGATTAATTTAACACAAACATAAGGATTATTAATTGTATTAAGCAATTAATTTACGCTGTGTTTTAATTTGTATACGTATGAAGTTGTTTAAACCTTCTATATTTATGACCTTATTTTATTAAAGTAAATAAATAAAATTTAGAGAGAAGGGTTCTTGTTTAATGGGTGAAACCTAGACAAACGCATATGATATCATTAATAGCGGAGATAAAAAACAGTAAAAATATGTTATGTATATAATTATAAATGAATTATGAATTTATTTTACTTCCAGCTGAAAAAAAGTGCAGGTAATCTATCTTGAATTCAATCAGTATATTTTAAAAACCTTTAAATGGGGTTCAAAAAAAACATCATATAATTAAATAATAAAAGAAGTAAACTAATTTTAAATGGAAAATAAAGTTGTGTCGCTTACGCTTATTTTAATTCAGATAACTCTTTAAGAAAAGCAAAATATTCTAACTTTTTTTTTTCTTCAAACAAACTACGATTTTGGCTAATCTGTGATTTAGTATTGATTTGAGATTCATCTAACATAGATTCATCTATTGAATCAATAGAAAATAAATACAACTCAATAATTATAGACAATGACGAAATCCCTTTATCCGTCGCTATATAACGTGTGCTTTTTTTTGTCCCTGAAGGGTTCAATTTTTCAATAAGCCTCTCTTCCATTAGAGATTTTAATCTATTAGAAAGAATATTAGTTGCTATTTTTTCTTTAGAACTTCTAAATTCTTTAAATCTAGTTTTTTTGTGTAAAATAATGTCTCTTAATATAAGAAGAGACCATTTATCACCTAAAACACTAATAGATTTAGCTATTGCGCAAGTACGGGGCTGTTTTAAACTCAAAGTTTTATAAGTTTTCGTAAATGTATGAAAAACTTTACGAATTAATTGCACAATAAACAATAAGTAAATTACTTAATTATATTAAAAATAATAGGTTGTTGTTTTTCTTTTAGAAGGGCACGTAATACTTGAATTAAAAAAACGCTACAACATAGTTGCTTATTACAACTAATTTAATAGCTTTGTTTTAATCATTATTATCAATTCTAACCTAAACAAAACAATCATGAAAAATTTATTAACTCTTTTAGCTTTATGCTTCACTCTGATTTTGAATGCACAATGGATTAAAGACACCTCCTGTAATAAAAAAGCAAGCCTTGTTGCGAACAAAGCGATAGAATACGCTTTGAATTTAGAATACCTGCCCGCTTTTGGCGCTGCAAATTCAGCATTACTTATAGATAAAGATTGTGGTTGCGCTAAACTAACCTTAGCTTTTATAAGCAGTTCGAACCCAAAGTGGGGAAACAGAACAAAGAAACTTAAAGAAATTAACACCTCTAAACTAACTTCAGAAGAAAAAGGTTGGTATGACTATATGTCGGCTTCTTCAGACAATAAAAAGACTTTAGAAACGAGTCTTGTTAGTAAATTTCCGAAGAGTCCTCTAATTAATTATTTAGCAACATCTGTAAACGATTTTAACTCTTTTAAAGTTTTCGCTAAAAAATTTCCTGCCTATTCTTCTTCAGCACATAATATGATATCCTATGGATATATGAACGGAGCTTATGGAGAAAAAAATGAAGTAGAAGCAATGAAATATGTTAAACTAGCTCAAAAATTGCATGATGGACCAAACTCATATGATTCAATGGCTGAACATTATGCGTCCATGGGGGACTATAAAAATGCCTTAAAAACACAACTTAAAGCTGTTGATTTTGGTAGCTTTTCTTCTCCATATATGAGATACGCCCAAGTATATTCTGCAAAAACAGATGCAGCAAATATTAGTGAAAAAATAATGGCGAATCAAAAAGCATTGCAAAAAGCACAAACGACTAGCGATTATGAATCCTACAAAAAATTTGAACACCCAGAAATTACAGTTACAGCTGGAGATTCTAATTTAAATCCTTTTTATGTGTATACCAAAGAAGATGTTACAAAAGAGACTCCAATAACCTGGGAAGTCTTTGAATTTTCTGATATGAAAACATACTTTTCTCCAGACATGAAAACTGCTGTAGTTTCATTTGAGGCTGACGGAACATATGTCGTAAAAGCAACGAATAAAACTGTTTCATACGCAACTAGAGGGTCTTCAACTTGGGTTAATACGGATGATGGTTGGAAAATATTACATACATCATTTGCACCAAGAAAAGGAAAAGTTGGGATTCCACAAATGAATTAAATTCTTAAACATATTGATTTAAATCCATAATACAAATACTCATCTTATGAAAAATAGTAAGCTTTTAATATTTGGAATAACCCTCTTAATGTTGTTTTGGAATTTGAACATGAATGCTCAAGAAGAAGCAAATCCTGTTTTTATCGTTATGACCACGATGAACAAAATACCTCTTGTAAATGAAACAGAACTGCAAAAAAAAGAACAACAGTATTACGACAAAGTAACAAGTAAACTAACACTAAAAGGCAAACTTTAATTGAGTCTACTTGGCAAGTAAAAGGAGCGATATAATGGACAGAAAAAAGAATTAAAAGGAATTAAAAATACAATTTTGACTAAACATTAAAATAATGTGGAGACCAGAACCCACTCAAAAAAACGGGGCGTATTCTGAAAAGCCAAATGAGTAGGAAATTAATAATGTTAAAATAAAACAGTATGAATTATTATTTCAAAGCTTTAAAGAATTACGCTACATTTAGTGGGCGAGCAAGAAGAAAAGAATATTGGATGTTTGTTTTATTCAATACAATTTTTGCTTTTGTATTTGGATTTGTTTGTGGACTTATTGGAGTTCCAGATTTAGCACAATTATACACACTAGCAATATTACTTCCCTCAATAGCGATTGGAGTGAGAAGAATGCACGATGTAGGTAAAAGTGGTTGGTTTTTGCTAATTCCAATTTATAATTTCATCCTTGCTGTGTCAGAAGGAGAAAAAGGAGAAAACCAATATGGCCAAGACCCAAAACCCGAATAAAACCAGCCCATAACAATATGTTTAAGCAATAGCGGGAAAAGGGCCCGACAAAAAAGAAAGAGAAGCATTTATGGACGCAATGGAAAAAGCTTTTACAGGGATTCACGGTGACTTTGTTTACCGAAATGAACCAACAATGAGAAAATAATATCTAATAACTAAAACATTTAACAAAATGAAAAATATACTATTTTTATTATCACTGACTGTACTCCTTGCAAGTTGTACGAATTCAAATTCTAAATATACAGAAAACCTAGCAACCGCTCAAAAGTTCTTTGCTTTACATGGAGAAGAAAACCTAGAAGCACAACTTAATTTAATTAGTAAGGATATTAAAAGCGAACCGCCTCTTTATGGTTCTGAAATAATTGGATATGATGTATTTGCTTCTGTATTAAAAGGTTACCATGATGCTTTTAACGATATCAAATACATAGCTCAAGTATGGCTTCCTGGAACAGATTCATTAGGAGTTTTAGACGGTAGTGTAAGAACCTATGGAAAATGGACAGGAGTTCAAGCTGAAACAGGAAAACAATTAAATCTTAAAGGCTATTGGTATTTTGGTTTTGACGATACTGGTTTAATCAACGCACAAGGTGACTTTTTTGACGCTGGCGGAATGTTAGACGCTGTATATTCTAAAAATCTAGTACATGTGTCTATTGAAGTTTTGCCCGGAAAAATGGACAAGGTTATAGCTATTATTGATAATGAAGGAGGCTTACCTAAAACACGTGCATATGAAGGATGCATATCTGTAGAACGAAGTGTAAACAAAGAAAGTAACACCATTTTTGTACAAGAAAATTGGGAATCTTTTGACAAGTTCAATACCTATATCAAATGGAGGCAAACTGAAGATACTTCAATTGCAGAAATGATACCTTACTTAAAAGGCGGAGCGAATGGACTTAAAATCATTCAAGGAAATTCAAATTATAAATCTTATTAAGTTTTTTTCTTAAATCCTTGTAATCAAAATAACTCTATTTATTTAAAAGAAATACTTCAAAATTATTGTATCTAATTAAAAACCCTTAAGAGAGGCTTTATATTTTTGTAAAGCTTCTCTTTTTTTATGATTACTTTAAATATTTCAAAATCAATTCCAATAATTTGAACTGTTTCTATAATTATTTTTGTTTACACAAATACTGTGTTGCATTTGATTTTACAAAAGTAATATAGGGCTTTATATTGCCTGTTTGAGTTCAGTAATTTAAAAGCACTCCAATGATTTTTGGTGTAACTTTTTTAATTCATCTCTGCAGAAAAGAATAAATTTTTCTATGGAATTATAACGTTTCTTTACTGGATGCACCCACTTTTAGAAAACTACACTTTCCAAACTGAAAAGTAATTGTAAGTAATGAATATTTTAATACAAAGAGCCCGAATATATTTTCACATTTTTACCTTTCACAGTTGCATCTTTATTTGCAAAATAAGTTTCAACCCTCATTATCAAAAAGGTTTTCACTTTGATGGTATAAGTGCAATACATTATAATTGTTTTTTTTGTAGGATAAAATAAAGTTAAAAAGGAGTTGTCTGCATAGAGACTTTTCAGCACAAACCCATAAATGAGTCATTTATTTAATACCTTCTATACCTATTGATTTGAATTTATATTTTTCAAACAAGAAGTATGATTTACTTTTAATTTTTGGTTTATAAAATTAACACGAGATATGCTCTAAAAAGCACAAAAAAAGATTCTATTTTCGCGTATTTATAAGGATAAACAGATAATTAATTTATTAAAATTACATACAAGCCGGCTCTAGAACACCGTCTACACAAAAAAAGCGTAATTACTTAAATAAAAACGTGTTACGATTTTTTTTCTTAGTCCCACAAAAACCAAACATTGGAGTATCTAATTATGAGCCATCTAAACATATGTTTCATTTTATTTCTTATCGATTATTACCTACATGTTATACCTAAATTAATACCCATATTAAATGACTTTAAACTTTATGTAAAGTGCAAAGTTTGCAATCGCTCAATTTATGAAGGTTAATAAATACTTATTCCTCTAAAAAGGTAAATCATTATTTGGATCATAATCACTCATAAAACTAACCAAATTCATCTTTGATGAAATATCGACTTTATCTTCTTGATTGCTAAAAAGCTATTAATGAACAGAACCCGAGTTTTAATACTACTAAATTGATTTTACCTTGTAAATGAGTGTTCAGAAGATAGGTTAATTCACTATCTTGCGGAAATACCTATTTTCTTTATTAGAAAAATAAGTCAAATTACTTGCCTTATACTATTAAAAACAATCAGTCATAATGAAAAAAATTAAATTATTATTCCTCTTAACCGCTGGTTTTACAATCAACACTTTTGCACAAGCAACAGCAACCTCAACAGTTACGGCAACTATTATTGCTCCAATTGCAATTGCGAATGCGTTAGACATGAATTTTGGAAATGTAGCAGTACAAGCTGACACTGCTGGCACTGCTGGTACTGTGATAATAGCACCTGCAGGAACAAGAACGAGAACAGCTGGTGTTACTTTGCCTAGTACAACAGGTACTTTCACCGCTGCTTCATTTATCATTGGAGGGGCAAGTGAGTACACTTACGTAATTACAATACCGAGTACAAGCTACATTATTACAAAGGCGACGACCCTTGAGACGATGACTGTAAATACATTTACAAGCAGCCCTTCTTCAACAGGCACACTTGCAGGTGGATCAGAAACTTTAAATATTGGAGCAACATTAAATGTGGCTGCAGGTCAAGTTCCTGGAATCTATACAAATGCTTCTGGTTTTGATGTTACAGTAAACTACAATTAAAAGTAAAAATTTTATGACTGTATTTAGAAACTTTACCTTAAAAATGAATTGAATTCTTTCTTTTACTATTTTTAAAGCAGTTTGCATTCTCTTTTCTGCAACCTTTGCCGAAATATTTAATTGCTCTGCTATTTCTTTGTACTTCTTTTTCTTTATTCTATTCACTAAAAAACTTCACGCTGTTTTTCACACACACTTACAATGGCATTTTCTAATTTACCATAAAACTCATTTTCTATAAAAACGAATTTAGAAGACTCATTACTAATGTTATAAGTGTAATCTTTTTAATATTTAACTATAACTTTATTCTGTCTTGTAATAATGTAACAAGGGTAAAAGTTAATTCCCTAGAAGAATTAGCAAGTGTCACAAAAAAAACACCAAACTTATTTGTCATGATTGTGAATAGAGTCTATTTCTTAAAAAAATGACTTAAAATTTATGCATTCATTACCATAACATCTGCCTTAATTAAAACTCCATTTTTAATTTCATCTTTAGTAGCTCCAAATATTTTTGGATTCTGAAACATAGACTACTTGCTAAACTTGAGACTATTTTTTAAAGATACTTTTAAAAAAAATTGAGTTTTAAAACTGCATTTATACCCGTATAAATAAAAGTTGTAATTTAATACTCTCACAAGATTATCTAAAATTTATTGATGGAAACGGATTGATATGGAAATTAATTTGTACACTATTTTAGCTAATTAGACTAGGTTCGCATGCTTAAAAAATTAAGAAAATCCCTTATTGGATAGCGTTGAGTTAGGTTCTATCTTATTCCTTCAAAGATTATTTGTGCTTTATTGATGGAAACGTATTGATATGGAGATTAATTTTTAATGCTATTTTAGATAATTAAACTAGCTTCTCCTGATTAAAAAATTAAAAAAATCCCTTATTGGATTGCGTTGCGTTATTTAATGTTTGGACTCATTTCTACATGCAATTGCAGTGTTTTCATCGTCTCTTGAAGGTAGTAATTTATGATAAGTATCAAATTTGAATGAAATATTACTTTTAAGAAACTTAACTAACCGTTTTTTTCATAAAAAAAAATATTTAGTCTTCTAACTTGTCGGCATGATAGAGGTCCTTTCAACCAATATAATGGTGCTAGCGAAAGCAACTATTATTGCTCCTATTACAATTTCAAATGTAGTAGATATGAATTTTAGGAATGTAGCGATACAAGCTGGAACTGCTGATAAATTAGAAGATTATAATAATAATGAAGACTCAAAAAATCTTGATAGAACGCTAATAATCAACATAATTTCTAATTATTTAAATCTATTTACCTAAAGAAGTTAACCGTTACTCGAAATTTAAGGTTCAACTGTCTATTTTTTTCACCTCAAGGTAAATGCTGCTATATATTTGTAACATTGAACATAAGTAAATAACTAATAGTCAATTAAAAAGCTTCCATTATGAACTTACAAAAATTATTTATCGTATCCCTTTTAATTGCTGTTTTCACGACCAACACTTTTGCCCAAGCAACTGCAACTGCAACTGCAACTGCAACTGCAACTATTATTGCTCCAATTACAATTGCAAATGCAGTAGATATGAATTTTGGAAATATAGCTATACAAGCTGGAACTGCTGGGACTGTGATAATAGCGCCTGCAGGAACAAGAACGAGAACTGCTGGTGTTACTTTGCCCAGTATAACAGGCACTTTCACTCAAGCTTCATTTACCGTTGGAGGAGAAGGCGTATATACTTACACAATTACAATACCGAGTATAGATTACACGATTACAGATCCTATTAGCGCTGCAACGATGATAGTAAATACATTTACGAGTAATCCCGATGGAACAGGAATACTTACAGCTGGTGCACAAACTTTAAACGTAGGTGCAACATTAAATGTGGGTGCAGCGCAAAGTCCTGGGATTTATACAAATGACAACGGTTTTGATGTTACAGTGAATTACAACTAAAAATAAAAATTTTATGACCGTATTTTGGAACATAGTAAAAAGAAAAGATTATTGTCTTAAAACTTGTCAGCTTTCATTGATCGCTTTTATTTTTTCTTTTTTTATGTTTGGCAGCACAACGAGCGCTCAAGGAGATTTATTGATTTTTCCAAAGCGCATTGTATTTGATGGAGGAAAAAGAGTAAAACAACTAATCCTTTCTAACATAGGTAAAGATACTGCTGTATATAATGTTTCATTTCTACAATTTAGAATGAATGAGAATGGTGGGTTTAAAGCCATCACAACGCCAGATGTTGGGCAATATTTTGCAACACCTTATTTACGGGTTTTCCCTCGTAAGGTAACA
>TARA_B110000967_G_scaffold89612_1_pt1 | contig 16130 bp, 15 predicted proteins | sample TARA_B110000967 | Tara Oceans TARA_B110000967 (sample SAMEA4397903) | marine metagenome | biome: Polar Biome; feature: [DCM] deep chlorophyll maximum layer (ENVO:01000326); material: water (ENVO:00002006), including particulate matter (ENVO:01000060) such as... | depth 35 m
TTTTTAAGAGCCATGGAATCAAATTATTTACCTGGTCCAGACGATATCTATGTGAGTCCAAGTCAAATTAGAAGATTTGGTTTAAGAACAGGTGACACGGTCGAAGGTGAAATAAGATCGCCTAAAGATGCCGAAAAATATTTTGCACTACTGCAAGTAACAAAAATTAATTTTGAAGAACCTGATAAAGCAAGAAATAAAATTGCATTTGATAACCTCACCCCGCTATACCCAAATGAAAAAATCACCCTGGAAGTTGAGTCAGCCACAATAGAAAAAAAACCTGACAATACTGCAAGATTAATTGACTTGGTTAGTCCGATAGGTAAAGGGCAAAGAGCATTGATTGTTTCACCACCACGAGCAGGTAAAACTATTATTTTACAAAACATTGCACAATCAATAACCACAAATCATCCTGAGTGTTATCTTATGGTACTGTTAATCGACGAAAGACCGGAAGAAGTTACTGATATGCAAAGATCTGTGAAAGGTGAAGTTGTTAGCTCAACGTTTGATGAACCAGCTTCTCGTCACGTTGCTGTAGCTGAAATGGTTATAGAAAAAGCAAAAAGACTTGTAGAACACAAAAAGGACGTTGTAATTTTATTAGACTCAATAACTAGACTGGGGAGAGCTTATAATGCTGTTATTCCAAGTTCAGGGAAAGTCTTAACCGGTGGTGTGGATGCAAATGCTTTACAAAGACCAAAAAGATTTTTTGGTGCCGCTAGGAATATTGAAGAAGGTGGATCTTTAACGATTATATCAACTGCTCTTGTAGACACAGGTTCTCGAATGGATGAGGTAATTTTTGAAGAGTTTAAAGGAACTGGTAATTGTGAATTAATCTTAGACAGAAAGGTTGCAGACAAACGTATTTATCCTGCGCTTGATATTACCAGATCAGGAACAAGAAGAGAAGAACTTCTGTTTCAAAAGGACGATCTCTCAAAAATGAATGTTTTAAGAAGAATTATTAGCCCCATGGGAACTATGGATGGAATAGAATTTCTAATTTCCAAGCTTAAAAACACTAAGAACAACGCAGATTTTTTTGAATCAATGAACAAAAGTAGTTAATTCTTTTAAAATTTTACACATCTCTTCTGTGCTACTAATAAAGTGTTTATGAATATTTACGCATTGTCATCTGGCAAAGGCCCATCAGGTATAGCGATAATCAGACTATCAGGAAAAGACACTTTTAAAATTGCAGAAAAGATATCGCATAAAAAAATCTTAAAATTTAAAGAAATAAATCTTTGTAGGTTTTACAACCCATTAAATAACAATCTAATAGACGAGGGTATATTATTACTATTTCCTAGCCCAAACAGCTTCACAGGAGACGACCTTGCTGAATTTCACATACACGGTAGTAATGCAGTGATTTCCTGTTTCTTAAAAGTTTTATCCGAACAAGTAAATTGCAGATTAGCCGATCCTGGTGAATTTACAAAAATAGCTTTTCAAAACAATAAAATAGATCTCATAGAAGCTGAGAGTATTAGTGATTTAATCCATTCTGAAACTGAGCTTCAAAGACAACAAGCTATAAAGTTAGTACAAGGTAATGCATCGACCTATTATAATAATTTAAGAGAAAAACTCATTAAATCACTAGCATATATAGAGGCTAAAATTGATTTTGCAGAAGACGATTTGCCAGAAAGCGTTTTGAAGGAAGTTCAAAAATCAATAAAAGAAGTACAAAGAGATATAAAAAAAATTTTAGACGACCATCAAATAGGAGAAAAAATTAGAAATGGTTTTAGAATATCTATAGTAGGTGAAGCAAACGCCGGTAAGTCATCATTGCTTAATCTACTTGCTAAAAGAGACGCTGCAATTGTTTCAAAAGAAAAAGGGACCACTAGAGATATTATAGAGGTGTATCTTAATATTGACGGCTATCCTGTCATATTAGCCGACACAGCAGGTATTAGAGTTTCTAAAAATGAAATTGAAAAAAAAGGTGTCGCTCTTGCGATAAACAGTTCAAAAGAGTCAGACCTTAATTTAATTGTAGTTGATAATTCTTCCAAAACTATCGATTCAAGAATTAAAAATCTGATTAATAAAAATTGTATTGTCGTTTTGAATAAATCTGACATTAATAGTAAGCAGAATTATAACTTTAATAATATAGAGGTGGTATTAGTATCCGTAAGAAACAATCAAAATATTGTTGAATTAATATCTAAAATCAAAAATAAATTAAGTGTAAAACTATTAACAGCTGATAACATTTTGGTAACAAGGGAAAGACACCGAAACAAATTGAATGACTGTTTAATTGAAATTGATAATTTTCTTACGAAAGATCAAAACAAAGATATTGAAATGGCAGCAGAAGATTTACGATTGGCAACAAGACATCTAGGTGGAATAGTTGGAAAAGTAGATGTGGAAGAAATTCTTGGCTCTATCTTTAAAGACTTCTGCATTGGTAAATAGTCAAAATAAGATCTTGTAAATTTATCTTAGAGTACTACATTTAGTCTATGAGTGATAAGAGCTATGAGGTAGTGGTTATAGGCGGCGGACATGCTGGATGTGAAGCAGCATCGGCGTCGGCTAGAATGGGTGTAAACACAGCACTTTTTACACATAAAATAGAAACAATAGGTGAAATGTCATGTAACCCAGCGATAGGCGGTTTGGGTAAAGGTCATCTTGTAAGAGAAATAGATGCTCTTGACGGAGTAATGGGTGTTGTGGCTGATAAGTCAGGTATTCAGTTTAGACTACTAAATAGAAGTCGGGGACCTGCTGTAAGGGGACCTAGAACACAATCAGATAGAGCTCTTTACAAAGAACATATGCAAAAACTTTTATTAAATTATAAAAATTTAGCTGTAATTGCCGATCCGGTGATTAAGTTTTTATTTGATAATGAAAACGATAAGGTAGTAGGATTTGTTTGCGAGAGCGGTAAAAAAGTTTATTGCAATCAATTAATTCTAACAACTGGGACTTTTTTAAATGGACTAATACATATTGGTAATAAACAGATACCCGCAGGAAGATTTAATGAAAAGCCCTCAACAGGTCTAAGTGAGCAGTTAAGCAAATATAATATTAAACTTGGTAGACTTAAGACAGGTACTCCACCGCGTTTAGATGGCAGGACTATTAATTACAACGAAATCGAAATGCAAGCAGCTGATAATGATCCTTATTTTTTTTCTTCTTTAACTAACAAACTTCACAATAAACAAATTTCATGTGGAGTTACTCATACGAACAATAAGGTTCATAAAATTATTAACGACAACATACATCTTAGTGCAATGTATTCAGGCAACATTAAAGGTGTTGGACCAAGGTATTGCCCGTCTATAGAGGACAAGATTGTAAAATTTAAGGAAAAAGATAAACATCAAATTTTTCTTGAACCCGAAGGATTAAAGGACAACACTATTTACCCAAATGGGATATCAACTTCTCTTCCTGAAGACATTCAACTTCAAATATTGAAGCAAATAAAGGGTTTAGAGCAAGTTAAGATGATTAGGGCAGGTTATGCAATCGAGTATGATTATGTTGATCCTCGTGAGCTTAAACCGACTTTAGAAACAAAAAAAATTAAATCATTATTTTTAGCCGGACAAATAAACGGGACTACCGGTTACGAAGAAGCAGCAGCACAAGGGTTAATAGCAGGTATCAATGCTGCACTAAAAATAAGAAATGCAAAAGAATTTATACTTGATAGATCGGAGTCTTATATAGGTGTGATGATCGACGACTTAATTACTAAAGGTGTAACTGAACCTTACCGCATGTTTACATCTAGAGCTGAGTATCGACTTTCTCTTCGCGCTGATAATGCAGATCAAAGATTAACACCTCTTGGTATTAAAATTAATTTAGTAAATAAAACAAGGATGGAAAGTTTTTTAGACAAGCAAAGAAAATTAATTTCTGTTTATGCTGTATTGCAGTCTCAATCTATTTCACCAAATGAAGCAGCTAAGCATTCCGTAAAAATTGCAATGGATGGTGTTAAAAGAAATGGAATAGAAGTTTTATCCCAAAAAGGAGTTACATTAGACAAGTTAAGAAAAATTTGGGACAATATACCCCAATTTGATAAAAATATTGATACTCAAGTAGAAATTGACGCACATTATTCTGGTTATTTAAAAAAACAGTTCAATGATATTGAAGCTTTTAAAAAAGATGAATCTATTGTGATTCCTGAAGATATAGACTACAAAAACTTTAGTGGACTTTCTAATGAAATTAAATCTAAACTAACGTTAATCAAACCTAGGACACTCGGGCAAGCTCTACGAATAGACGGTGTAACTCCATCAGCTGCAATTATTCTTTTAGCGTTCATAAAGAAAAGTAGATATAAAGTATCTGCTTAATGACAGAAAAAGAAGTAAAATCTATATTATTCAACAAGCTTAAATTTAGTCAAGATTCTATTTACAAATTAGAAGCCTTTTCCAGGGAACTAGTTGATTATAATAATAAATTTAATCTAATAGGTAAATCAACAATAGACACTATCTGGGAGCGTCATATTCTAGATTCAGCACAACTAGTAAAATTTATTGATTTTAGGGATAATATAAGTGTTTCTGATTTGGGAACTGGGGCTGGATTTCCCGGCATTGTTCTTGCTATTTTTAATACAAATTTAAAATTTCACGTGAAACTTTACGAGAAGTCTAGAGTAAAAACTAAATTCCTAATTTCAATATGTGACAAACTCAATATTAAAGCCACAATTTATACAGATGATTACAGGTCGCACAATATTGATGGTGAATATGTTGTTTCAAGGGCTTTTAAGAAATTAGAAGAGCATCTTCGCATTTCACGTGAAACAATAAAAGTTAATCACACACTTATCATTTTAAAGGGTAAAAGTGCAGAAGAAGAAATTAAACAGCTTAACAAAAATTTTAAATACAGCTATACTTTAGAAAAAAGCATTACCAGCGCTGAATCAAAAATAATGATAATTAATTTTAAAAAATAAAATGAAAAAAATAATTTCCGTAATAAATCAAAAAGGAGGAGTTGGAAAAACAACAACAGTGGTAAACCTTTCAACAGCATTAGCCGAACTCGGAAAAAAAATTTTAGTGATAGATTTAGATCCGCAAGGAAATGCAACAACAGGTCTAGGAAAGTCAAACAATGAAAATGATAAAAATATATATAAGGTTATTATAGGTCAATCTGACCTAAAAAATGCCATCCAAACTAGTTGCGTTAAAAACCTTGATATTATTGGCTCAAACGTCAATTTATCAGGTTTAGAAGTTGAAACAGCACATGATCCTAATAGAGCCTTTCTATTAAAAGAGATTTTAAAGGAAAAAAACACAAATTTATTTAATAAATACGATAATATTTTTATTGATTGTCCTCCTTCATTAAGTTTACTTACAGTTATGTCTCTAGTAGTTGCGGACGAATTATTAGTCCCACTCCAAACAGAATTTTTTGCACTTGAGGGAATTTCTCAACTAGTAAAAACTATTGAGAGAATTAAAATAAACTTAAATCCGACTCTAGAAATCAGAGGGATTCTTTTAACCATGTTTGATAAAAGAAATAAACTTTCTACTCAGGTAGACGATGAGGCCAGAAAGTATTTTAAAGAAAAAGTTTATAAAACTGTAATTCCCAGAAATGTAAGATTGTCGGAAGCACCTTCTCACGGTGTTCCGTGCATTGTATATGACAAAGCATGTCTTGGCAGCCAGTCATATATTAGTTTAGCTAAAGAATTTTTAGATCAAAGAAAATGATAGGTATTTAATGACAGATGAGAAAAATAAAAAGGGTCTTGGCAGAGGTTTAATGTCATTGTTTGGAGACCAGGCAGAACCTACTCCTGGTAAAGGGGATTTAAAAGAAAATTCAATCCCTAATAGCTCCTATTTACTAGCTTCTATAGGCGATTTGAACACAAATAAATTTCAACCTAGAATGCATTTTGATGCTAAAAAAATAGATGAATTATCTCAATCAATTAAAAAAAATGGTTTAATTCAACCAATAGCCGTAAGAAAAAATAAATTAGGTGGTTATGATATTATTGCCGGTGAGAGAAGGTGGTTAGCCGCACAAAAGGCTGGGCTTCATGAAGTACCAGTTATAATATTAAATATTAATGACACACAAGCTTTAGAACTAGCAATAATTGAGAACATACAAAGGGAAGACCTTAACTCAATAGAAGAATCTAAAGGGTATGCAAGACTCATCAATGAATTTGGTTATGACCACGAAAAACTATCAGAATTTATGGGTAAAAGCAGAAGTCATATTAGCAATACATTAAGACTCCTGTCGTTGCCTGTGGAAGTAATTGAAATGGTAGAAGCTAACAAGTTAACAGCGGGTCAAGTTAGACCTCTAGTCGGAAGGTATAATGCCTTAGAAATTGCAAAATCAATCATAAAAGAAAAACTAAGTGCAAGATCTATTGAAAATATAGTTAAGCGTGAAAAAGAAACTGAAAATGAAAAAATTAAACCAAAAAAAAAAACTGATCCAAATATTTTATTAGCACAAAGAAATTTAGAAGAAAGTCTTGGCCTAAATGTTAAAATTTTCAATAAGATAAATAATTCAGGTAAAGTAACAATTGAATACAGTAACCAAGAACAATTCGAAATGGTATCTAATTTACTTAGGAAGAAGAAGTAGTTTCTGTCGAAAGATATACGATTAGATTTTTTATAATTACATCATTTCTGAGATATGATTTTTTCTTCATCATCACTTCACACTCTCCAATCTTTGATGCTATCATTTCTAACCTTTGTAAATTCAAATTCTTAAGTTGTTTGATATAAATTGGTTTATCTTTCCAGAATACCGCTGGTTTATGGTTTTCTATAGCTTTCTCATAGTTATTAAATTCAGAGTTAGTCTTCTCAATCTCTATTAATTTTAAAATTCTATAATTTAAATTATTCAAATAAAAGAAACTATCTTCACTCAAAATGTTTAATTCAGAAAGAAGATTGTTGATTTTTTTTTTATCTCCCAACAGCACATTGTCTCTCATTTCGTCGAAACTATAATTATATTTAATGTTTAAAAGTTCCAAGAGCTGTTTCATATCAATTTTTTTTTCAGCAAAAAAATGTTTTATTTTTACAATTTCACTTTGAATTATTTTTCTATTAATATTTGAGTTGGATATTATAAGGTTTATTATCTCTCCAGTTAATCCTTTATAATCATTAAGTTCTTTGTTTATATAGCTAACTAAAGTATTTTCATTATCAGCATAGCAAGCTATCGTTGCAAGATCTTTTTCTTTTTCAAATAAATTCCTTAACTTCGATTTCTTTTCTAAATTTTCTGAAAAAATATAGATCTTCGTATTATCTCTTTTCTTTTCTATACTTTCTAAAATCTCGTTCAAAATTTTATCAGTAGTTGATTGAATAAATATAATCTTGTCTTGATTAAAAAGAGACTCGTTGACAATATTTTCGTATAAAATATTTTTATTTTTTACTATCTCATCTTCGAAAAATATTATTACTTCTGCTTCCTTGTTAGAATCTTTTATTTTATCTTTTATATCGTCTTTAATTCCTTCATTTTCCCCGTATAATAAAGTAGCTCTATATTCATTTAAGATATTATAATTTTTTTCTACGATGTAACTCTTAACTATCACTTAATTTTTATTAAATAGGATTATATAATTTTTTATTTCGTCCGATAGTTGTTTAATATTAGCTTCGGAGGCATTTTTTTGGTTATTTAATGTGTCAGAATGATTTTTTGCAACATCATAGTCATTAGATTTTGAAAATATTTTTTCATTTACTGCTAGGGTTTTAATATTTTCTATTGATAAATCTACAGTTGTACCTAAAGTGTACCTAGTTACTTTCCCTGCTTTATTTTTAATTTTTGAAGATTTATTCTTTGAGAGTTTTATATCAATATTGTATTTATTTTCTGCTTCTTTCTTTGAAATTAAAAAAATATTATTTTTTAACATGTAGGTGTCTCTATCATCACCACTTATGTTTATTTTTTGAATATAAACTAAAGGATTATTATCATTTATTTTTTTAAAACCACAAGAATTTAGTAAAATTAATAAAATAAGGACAGATAAGGTACTATTTTTTCTATACATTAAATTTTATTTTATAAGAAAATTTATTATTCTGTTTTTAACAAATATAGTCTTTATAATCTGTTTATTTATTAAATTTTCATTAATTTTTTTATTTTTTTTACTTTCTTTTATAACATCTTTCTCATTTAAATCTTTCTTTACTTCTATAACTGTTCGGGTCTTACCGTTAACCTGAATTGCAATTTTAATTTTTTCATCTATTATTATTTTTTCGTCAATTTTTGGCCATCTATCTACATTTTTTTCCCCAAGCTGTTCGAGGCATTCATGTGCAAGATGTGGTGTAAAAGGAATCAGAATTTTCATTAGATCTGTAATTTTTCTCTTTAAACATTTGTTGCTTATCTCCTTCTCTGTGTAGCTCAAAAAAATACTATAAATAGTGTAAATATTTGCTACTACGACATTCAACTGAAAATTGTTAATTAAATTAGTGATCTTTAAAATATAATTATTAATATTATTTTCAAACTCTTTGTCCTTTAAAGGTTTTCTATCTTCACGCTTCATAATTGAATTATTCAAATTATAAACTTTTTGCAAAAATTTGTAAGCAGCATTTACTCCTTGATTGGACCATTGAACATCTTTTTCTGGAGGACTGTCAGATAAAATGAACCATCTAACTGCATCAGCACCATAAGACTTAATCATATTTTCCGGATCAATAACATTTTTTTTGGATTTTGACATAGACTCAGACGGTCCAACAATAATTTTTGTTTTATCCGTATTTTTAATATAATTGTTTTCGCTAATTTTTTCTATTTCATCAGGATTTAGCCATTTACCTTTATTGTCTTTATAGGTTTCATGACAAACCATGCCTTGGGTAAAAAGACCTTTAAAAGGTTCTTTTACAGTAATAGTGGAGTTATTTTCTTTTACAATACGCATAAAAAATCTTGAATAAAGTAGATGTAAAATAGCATGTTCTATACCACCTATATATTGATCTACTGGTAGCCAATAATTTAAATCTAAAACATTAAAAGGTTTTTCTTTATTCTTTGGAGAGCAGAATCTCATGAAATACCAGGAAGAATCTACGAACGTATCAAGAGTATCAGTTTCTCGGATAGCAGGTTTTCCAGTATTCTTATCTTTTGTAGATTTCCATGTAGGGTGGTTATCAAGAGGGTTTCCACCTTTTCGTAAGTCAACATCTGTCGGGAGTTTAATAGGTAATTCATCTTTATGTACCGGGACAACACTCCCATCCTCTAAATAAATCATCGGTATGGGGCAACCCCAATACCTTTGTCTTGAAACACCCCAATCTTTTAACCTAAACGATATTTTTTTTTGGCCTATATTTTTTTTCTTTATTTCTTCAATTATTTTTTTTTTGGCTGTTTCAATATCAAGGCCATTTAGAAAATCAGAGTTTATTAAAGTTCCACCTGATACGTAAGCCTCATTCAATAGTTTGAAATCTTTGGGTTTATTTTTATTTTCTGAAACAACTTCTATAATTTCTAAATTATATTTTTTAGCAAAATCTAGATCTCGCTGATCATGCGCAGGACAACCAAAAATAGCCCCAGTTCCGTAATCCATTAAAACAAAATTTGCTACAAAAATTGGTATCTTTTTACCTTGAATAAAAGGATGTTTTACAAATAGTTTTGTGTCGTAGCCTTTTTTTTCGGCTTGTGCTAACGCTTCTTCGGTTGTGCCTACTTTTAAACATTCTTTTTTAAAATTTAAAAATTCTTCTTTTAATTCAAAATTTTTACATATTGGGTGGTCTACAGAAATTGCTAAAAAACTGGCACCAAATATTGTGTCAGGTCTAGTAGTAAAAATTGTAATTTTAGCGTTGTTGTTTAATATTTGAAAGTCTATTTCACAGCCTATGGATTTTCCAATCCAATTTTTTTGCATTAATTTAACCTTTGAAGGCCAATTTTTTAATAAATCTAAATCAATTAATAGTTCATTCGAAAATTTTGTTATATTAAAAACCCATTGTGATAATTTTTTTCTTTCAACAGTTGCCCCAGAACGCCACCCTTTACCATCTAATACTTGTTCATTAGCTAGAACAGTTTTTTCTATTGGATCCCAATTTACATAGCTTTCCTTTCTCGAAATAAAACCACGATTGTAAAAATCAATAAAGAGCTCTTGTTGATGTTTATAATAATTTTCATCACAAGTTGATATTTCAAGGTCCCAATCAATAGATAAACCTAACATTTTCAATTGTCTCTTCATTTCAGATATGTTTTTTTTAGTCCAATCTTTTGGGTGAAGGTTATTTTCTTTAGCAGCATTTTCAGCAGGTAAACCGAAAGCGTCCCACCCCATAGGATGCAATACATTAAATCCATTTAAATATTTAAATCGAGCTATAACATCTCCAATTGTATAATTTCTAACATGTCCCATATGAATTTTTCCAGATGGATACGGAAACATTTCAAGACAGTAAAATTTTGGGTTTCCCCCCCTGGGTCGGTATGTTTTTGTACTATCAAAAACAGATTGCCATTTTTTTTCAATTAATTGAAAATTAAATCTTTCCATAATATTTTTGTAAAATTATTTTTTTTTAGATTGAACTTCTAAAATAGCAGCTTTTTTTAATATTGCAGAAGCAAGTTCAGTATTAATCTTAGAGCTATTTAAAGTATTTGTTGAACAAGTACCTTGATTATTACATTTTTTTTGATGCACTATAATTTTTAGACTGTCACTACGAACTTCATTTGATAAAAATCTGATAGTTATTTTTAGTTGTTCAGCCTTACTACTATTCTCGTTGTACCAATCCGAAATAATAACTCCTCCTGAATAATCAACATTAGACAATGGTAAGAAATCTAAAACGTCAAGTGACGCTCTCCACATAGAGTTTGATGTGCTGAATTGATAAGTTGTAGAACCACCACCGCCCTTTCTTATAGACCCTATTGATATTCCTCTGCCTTCAGATACGTTTTTTTTTGCTCTTTCTTGTGCGTTTATTGGCACTTTCCTGGTGTCAACTTTTTTGTAAATTCCACACGATGTTGTAGCAAACAAGTAGAGAGTTAAAGAAAAAAATATAAAACCTTTTTGGTTGATGTAGTTTTTCATAATTCTAGTCAATTTAAGTTGAATTAGGTTGTAATTATTATTAACTTAAATTTATATCAAAAGTATGAAAAAAGTCCAATAAACCTATATTTTTGTGTAGTAAATATGCAACACTTTTTAACTAATTAAGAAGAAAAAGATAAAAAAATACAGTTTTAGATTGAAACCTGTAAATTGCTCTCAGTATTAATATTAATATTAAAACAAGGAAAAATATGAAAAACATAATCAAAACAGTAATCGTTATGTTAACATCAATTTCTTTATTCACGTCTGCAAACGCAGGAGAACTTAGTGTAACCGGTACAGCAAAAGCCTCTTACAATATAGTTTCTGGCGATGTAAACATTGGTAAAGGTTTAGGTGTAGCTAACGAATTCGATCTTGGTGCTAGTGGAGAACTAGACAACGGTTGGACATGGAACTACCAAGTACAAATGGATCCAGCAGCAACAACAACACCAAACGACGATTCAAAACTTACAATAACTTCACCTTTTGGTACAGTTGGTATATTTATGTCTGAAGGCGGACTTGATGTAGAAGATAGTGCTTCACAAGGTGTTTACGCAAGAGCAACAGACACAGGTGATCCCTCAGCAACAGTAGACAACTATGATATCGACGGAACAAACAACATTCAATATCATACGCCTGCTGGTTTATTCCCGTACGGAATAGCTATTAAAGGTGCTTATTCACCAAACGCTAATCAAACAATGGCTGGTGCAAACGGTACAGGAACTGGAGATACGCAAACTCTTAACAGTGCGACTTCTATGGGTCTGCAAATTAAAGCTGCACCAATGGACGGTTTAGCAATTGGAGCATCAGCTGTTAAAGCAGATGGTGGTTCAACTTCTGCTTCACCATCACAAGTAGCGCAATCAGTAGCTGCTTTTGGTACTTACGCAATTGGTTCAGTTACTTTAGGGTATTCGTATGGACACAACCAACCAGCGATTACTACACAAGCTACAACTAGTGCAGAATCATATGAACAACAAAATGGTTCAATTGGTTTCGCTGTAAATGACAATTTGTCGGTTTCTTTTGAACAAGAAGTTTCAGAAGTATCATACATTGCGTCAACAACTGCTAAAGTGAAACAAAAATCTTCAGCAATTCAAGCTGCATATACAATGGGTGGTATGACAATGGCAGTTAGCCAAGGTGCATACGACAACGTGGGATATGTTGATAGTAAAAACGCGTCACAAACTTTATTTGCTGTAACTATGGCGTTCTAGTTAGTTAAAGAAATAAAAATTAAAAAAGCCGGTTAGAAATAGCCGGCTTTTTTTTTATCTCAGAAAGTAAAGCTACCCCGTCTGAATTAATTAAATTTAGCTTAAGAAGATTAGTGCTTTTAATCCCACCTAATGGAATTAAATTTATCGAGTAATTTTTACCTATTAAATTAAACTTAACAACACCTAAATTAGCTTTTTTATCTGGGTATGCGGTCTTGAACAATCTTGATAACATAATAGTTTTACATCCTTGTTTTATTTTTTCATAGATTTCTTTAAAATTATGAGCAGATCCAATTAAATCGATATCAAATTTGGGATATTTTTTTTTATTGTAAGATGAAAGATACAAACCATCAGCCTTACAGAGTTTTGCAAGCTTCATGTTGTTTGCTATATAAAATTTAAATTTTTTAATTTTACACTTTTTATAAAATTTATTTATGTCAATATAGCTTTCTTGCACTAAACTATTACGGTAAATAATGTTGATTTTTTTATTTTTTTTAATTAAATCCAGGTTTATAGATTTAGTATTTTCTATATAAAAATAATAATTATTCTTTATAATAAACATTAATGACTTCAATAATTAACAGATTAGAAAATATAAAATCTCTTATTAATAATAGCAACGTAAAGATAATTGCAGTTTCCAAGACTTTCTCTTATCAAGCAATTAGTCCGTTAATTGATCACGGTCATTTGGACTTTGGAGAGAATAAAGTCCAGGAAGCACAATTTAAGTGGTCAGAAATAAAAAAAAAGAATTCTAATATTAATCTACATATGATCGGAAAGTTACAGTCAAATAAAGCTAAAGATGCAATAAAACTATTTGACTACATTCACTCTCTTGACAACCAGAAACTTGCTACGAATTTAGCAAAGTTTGAAAAAACCTTAAATAAGAAACTTAAATATTTTATCCAAGTAAATCTCGATAATGAAAAACAAAAAAATGGTATTGGCATCAACCTTCTTGATGATTTTTATTATTATTGTGTAAGAGAATTACAAATTAATATTATCGGGTTAATGGCTATACCTCCCAATGATGGTAAAAGTGATATTTATTTTAAAAAATTAATGGAATTAAATAAATTGTTAGGTCTTAAAGAATTAAGTATGGGCATGTCCTTAGATTATAAAGAAGCTTTAAATTATGAAACTACTTTTGTTAGAATAGGTAGTTCTATATTTGGGAATAGAAATTAACTAATTATCAATTTTGTATTTTTTTTTATTTTAGTAACTAATAGATTCATATCTTTTTTTCTAATTGCAATACAACCTTTTGTAGATTTATAATTTTTTTTTGCAATATGTAAAAAAATTGCACTACCCATATTCTTAATTGTAGGTTTTATATTGTAATTAATTATAATTATTACATCATAGATATTTTCTCTTAACCACAACTTTTCGGCATTATAGTTATATGGAAATTTAATACTTTTATTGTATAATTTTGAATTAGTATCATCACACCAACCCATATTTTTTTTTAATATAATTTTTTTTAATGATGTCTTTATTTTGTTAATTCTGTCTTTTCGGTAAAATATCGACCCAAATGTAAACGTCCCTCTAGGTGTTTTATAGTCGCCTTCTACTTTTTTTGAAGTAATTCCTCTTTTACCTATCGCGCATTTTATCTTATACTGTTCAAAGTATAAAAATTTTTTTTTTAATTTTATATTCATATAACCATGAAAAATAACTTACTTATTTTTGGTACAAAAAACTTTAACAATTCCTTATATGAAGTTAAAGAGTATTTAAGTTTTTCATTACTTTTTTTTAACAAGGATACCTCATCAAAATTATTAATCTCAGATGTTGATTTTGTGTTAATAGACAGTGATGTGTGTAATGACATGAAAATTACAGACTTTATTAATAATATAAAAAATAAGCCTTCATTACTGCTTATAAAACAAGGATCTTCAAGTTTTAATAAATTAACTTATGACAAAAAAATTAATTTACCCCTAAGTTTAATTGAAATTTCTGACAATATTACAAACATAATGATATCAAAAAAGTTTAAACAAAATTCAACACTTCAAATTAGGGGTTACATTGTTGATAAAAATGAAAGAAAGCTAATAAAAAATAAATCCTCAATCACTATTACAGAGAGAGAAATAGAACTCATTGAATTATTGTCTACGGAAAAAAAACCATTATCAAAAAATATTATTCTTAAAAAGGTATGGAAGTATGCTGACAATGTCGATACCCACACTATTGAAACTCATATTTATCGACTCAGAAAAAAAATATTGGTGATTTTTAAAGACGCAAATTTTATAACTAATTCTAAATTTGGTTATTCAATTTTAAAATAGTTATTTATAAGTTTTCTAAAATTTTAAATAATATCATCAAAACTAAATTACTAGGACTGCTTCATTAAAAATTAATTTAGTCTAGCACCAATTTTTTGAATTATTTTAGAGGCCATTTCTGTACCTTTTAGTAAACTTTGCTTTGTTGACATTTTGTTAATATAGCCATGCAAGAAGCCTGCAGCAAATAAGTCTCCTGCTCCAGTTAAATCAACTATTTTAAGATTTTTGTGACTTTCACATTCCATAGTTTCCGAACCACTAATTGCGATACTGCCTTTATTTGATCTTGTTATTATTAATAATTTATTTAATTCTTTTCCAAATTTAATTACATCATCAAATGTTTTTGCATCTATGAGTTCCATTATTTCTTGTTCGTTCGCAAATGTTATATCAACCTTATTCTTCACTAAATAAAGAAAATTATCCTTATGTCTATCCACACAAAATTTATCAGATAGAGACATAGCTGATTTATTCGACAGAGTTAGCGCTTTATCAAAGGCGGCTTTAGGTTCGCCCTCATCCCACAAATAACCTTCTAAAAAAACTAACTCGCTACGTTTAATAAAATTTTCGTCAATATCATCAGGAGTTATTTTTCCTGCTATCCCTAGAAATGTACACATTGTTCTTTCAGAATCTGGTGTAATCAAAATTAAACAAGTACCAGTCGCTATGCTTTCTGTTTTCTTATTATAACAATATTTAACTCTTTCATTTGTTAAACTTTTCTCATACTCATTTCCTAGTTTATCATCGCTCACTTTTCCTATAAATGAGACTTCATTTTTAAGTTGTGCTAATCCAACAATAGAATTAGCAACTGATCCTCCAGCTATAGTCCTTTCAATATTTAGATTAGACAATAATTTTTTAAATTCTCTTTCATCTACCAATTTCATAGTACTTTTAGTTAAGCCATTTTTAATTAAAAATTCTTCGTCAATTTTACAAATAACATCAACAATTGCATTTCCTATCCCTAAAATTTTCATAATGTGTTTAAGCCTTTTTAGTTTTAATTGGTTTTTTTCTACCCGGATTACAAGTTTTACAAATTTTGCAATTTATACCATAACATTCTCTAGCTTTGCAATGTTCACGTCCATAAAAAATAATTTGAAGATGGAGTTTATTCCAAGATTTTTTTGGAAAAAGTCTTTTCAGATCCTTTTCAGTTTGGACAACATTCTTACCACTAGTCAAGCCCCATCTTTGAGCAAGTCTATGAATATGTGTGTCAACAGGAAAAGCTGGTTGGCCAAAACCTTGGGACATAACTACACT
>TARA_B110000967_G_scaffold72834_1_pt1 | contig 16119 bp, 12 predicted proteins | sample TARA_B110000967 | Tara Oceans TARA_B110000967 (sample SAMEA4397903) | marine metagenome | biome: Polar Biome; feature: [DCM] deep chlorophyll maximum layer (ENVO:01000326); material: water (ENVO:00002006), including particulate matter (ENVO:01000060) such as... | depth 35 m
CATCAAGTTTATAACATGGGGTACATATTAAATATTGATTTTTTTTACGTTTTAATCCTCTACTTAAAAGTACAACGGTTTCATCTATTTAATTTAATAATTTTACTTTTTCTAAAGAATCATTTTCATGAAATTTCTCAAGTAAACTAAAATTTAAGTTAAAAACTTTAATAATAAAACCTTTCACACAAAGCTTACCGAATTCATTGTCGTTAAATTCACTCAATATAAAATCAATTTTTTTTGAATATTTTATTTTCTAATATTTCTTTATTCGTCAAACTCATTTTTAATAATCAACATTGCACGCTAAAGTTAACTCAAACTTGCTAAAAGTTCTTTCCTTAGAAATAAAATTAGGATAAGCTTTCTTCCTCTTCTAAAGTATCCAACTCAACTTTTAAATTCTCGATAATAAATTTCTGTCTATCGGGTGTGTTTTTTCCCATATAAAATTGCAACATATTTTCTATAGACATTTCTTTGTCTAACATTATAGGATCTAAACGAATATCATCACCAATAAAATGTACAAATTCATTTGGCGAAATCTCACCTAAACCTTTAAATCGAGTTATTTCTGGTTTACCCCTTAATTTACCAATCGCATCTAGTTTTTCTTCTTGAGAGTAACAATAAAACGTTTGTTTTTTATTCCGGACTCTAAATAATGGCGTTTCTAAAATATATAAATGTCCTTCTTTGATCAATTCAGGAAAAAATTGCAGGAAAAATGTGATTAGTAAAAGTCTAATATGCATTCCGTCTACATCGGCATCTGTCGCAATTACAATATTATTATACCGTAAATCTTCTAATCCATCCTCTATATTAAGCGCCGCCTGTAATAAATTAAATTCCTCGTTTTCATACACAATCTTTTTACTCAACCCGAAAGAATTTAAAGGCTTTCCTTTTAAACTAAAAACAGCTTGTGTATTTACATTTCTAGATTTTGTGATAGAACCAGAAGCAGAATCTCCCTCCGTAATAAATAAGGTAGATTCTAAATAATTATCTTTTTTAACATCCCCTAAATGAATCCTGCAATCTCGTAATTTTTTATTGTGTAGACTAGATTTCTTTGCCCTATCTCTCGCTAATTTTCTAATGCCAGAAAGTTCTTTTCGTTCTTTTTCTGCTTGAACAATTTTTTTATGAAGTTTGTCTGCAACGTCCGTATTTCTGTGTAAAAAGTTATCTAGTTTTGTTTTTATAAAATCGTTGATGTACGTTCTAACAGTTGGTAATTTACCTCCCATTTCCGTAGACCCTAATTTTGTTTTTGTCTGACTCTCAAAAATAGGTTCCATCACTTTAATGGCAATTGCAGAAATTATGGATTTACGAACATCTGAAGCTTCAAAATTTTTTCCGTAAAAATCACGAATTGTTTTTACAATCGCTTCTCTAAACGCCAATTGATGGGTACCTCCTTGTGTTGTATATTGTCCGTTAACAAAAGAATGATATTCTTCTGAATATTGCGTTTTACTGTGCGTAATGGCAACTTCAATATCATCGCCTTTTAGATGAATTATCGGATATAACAAATCCTCTTTATTATTATTATCCTCCAGTAAATCTTTTAAACCGTTTTTAGAAAAAAACTTTTCCCCATTAAAAATGATGGTTAAACCGGGGTTTAAATACACATAATACTTCAGCATTTTTGCTACATACTCATTTCTATACTTGTATTTCTTAAAGATTTCTTCATCAGGAATAAAAGAAACTTTAGTTCCTTTTCTGCGGGAAGTTTCTTCTAAAAAATCTTGATTCTCTAAGTTTCCTTGGCTAAATTCTGCTGAAGCAGACTTCCCATCTCTAGAAGATTCAACTCTAAAAAAAGACGAAAGTGCATTTACTGCTTTGGTGCCAACTCCATTTAAACCAACGGACTTTTTAAAAGCTTTAGAGTCATATTTACCTCCAGTATTCATTTTAGAAACTACATCCACTACTTTTCCTAAAGGAATTCCTCGTCCATAATCACGGACTGTAACTTTACTTCCTTGAATAGAAATTTCTATAGTTTTTCCTGCCCCCATCACATACTCATCAATAGAATTATCTAATACTTCTTTTACCAAAATATAAATTCCGTCATCTGCAGAAGAACCATCACCCAGTTTACCAATATACATTCCTGGACGCATTCTTATATGCTCTTTCCAATCTAATGATCTGATATTATCTTCTGTATATTTGGTTTCTTCTGTCATGTAATGTCTTACAGTAATTAAGTTCTAACTACTTCACAATATAAGAGTATCAGCAGAAAAAAGAAATGACTATTGCAATTAGTTATTAACAGGATTTCAACCAAAAAATAACTTTTAGCTGTTGGCTTTTAGCGAATAGCCAATAGCTAAAAGCCAATATCTAAAACACAAAAATCACAATAAAAAACAATTTGTTATATTTTACAACAAATCTATTTTTATTAAACAATTTAAGTACTTTTGGAGTCTAAATAACAAACAAATCGTGGAAAGAACACAACTTACAGCATTAGCACATAAGTACGGAAGTCCCTTATATGTGTACGATACAGCTAAAATTGAATCGCAATACAACAGATTAACAAATGCGTTTAGCAGCGTCAAAAATTTAAAGCTAAATTATGCTGTAAAAGCACTTTCTAATATTAATATCTTAAAATTCTTTAAAAATTTAGGAGCAGGTTTAGATACAGTTTCTATTCAAGAGGTTCATTTGGGATTGACAACAGGAATTGATCCTAAAAAAATAATTTTTACACCTAATGGTGTTTCTTTAACTGAAATTGAAGAAGTAGCTAAATTAGGTGTTCAAATTAATATTGATAATCTTTCTATTTTAGAATTATTCGGACAAAAACATCCTGAAATCCCTGTTTGTATTCGTATTAATCCGCATATTATGGCAGGGGGAAATTCTAAAATTTCTGTGGGTCATATTGATTCTAAATTTGGAATTTCAATTCACCAAGTCCCACATATTAAACGTGTTGTAGAAAATACCGGCATGAATGTTAACGGAATTCATATGCACACAGGTTCTGATATTTTAGATATTGACACTTTTTTACGGGCTACAGAAATCTTGTTTGATGTTGCAAAACAATTTGAAAATATCGATTTTATTGACTTTGGAAGTGGCTTTAAAGTACCTTATAAAGAAGGTGATATTTCTACGGATATTGAGCAATTAGGGGTGCAATTATCAGAAAGATTCAATGAATTTTGTATTGAATACGGAAAAGAAATCACCTTAATGTTTGAGCCAGGAAAATTTTTAGTTTCTGAAGCTGGTGTATTTCTAGCAAAAGTAAATGTTGTAAAACAAACAACTTCTACCGTTTTTGCACATGTAGATTCTGGTTTTAACCATCTGGTAAGACCAATGATGTATGATTCGTATCATCATATCACCAATATTTCAAATATCACAGGAAGAGATCGTTACTACTCTGTTGTAGGCTACATCTGTGAGACGGATACGTTTGGTTCTAACAGAAGGATTTCAGAAATCTCTGAAGAAGATGTGCTTTGTTTCCATAACGCAGGCGCGTATTGTTTTTCTATGGCTTCAAATTACAACTCTCGTTACCAACCTGCAGAAATAATGATTCATGAAGGAAAAGATTACTTAATAAGAAAAAGACAAACCATTAAAGATATTTTACAAAATCAGGAAGTTGTAGAGTTTTCAACAAATAAGAAAACAGAAAAAGAAGCAATTACTGCTTAAAAGATTCTAAAAATAAATTATTTTAGCCACGAGTTCACAACTATTTTTTGTGAATTCGTGGCTAAACTTTTAAAAATAGTTTATGATGAAAATTAGACGTTCTACTTCGGATGATATTCCGAATATAATATCCATTATTGATGATGCAAAAGAATATTTGGCATCTCAAAAAATTGATCAATGGCAAAACGGATATCCAAATAGTGAGCAAATTGAGGAGGATATCAAAAACGGAGAAAGTTATGTGGTTTTAAATGATGAAAACCGAGTGATGGCAACTTCGATGTTTACCACAAACCCTGAACCAACCTACAAAGTTATTGATGGCAATTGGATCATCAATGAAACCATAAAATACGGGGTAATTCATAGAATGGCAATTAAAAAAGAATTTCGGAAATTGGGCTTGGCAACGATTCTATTTGATGAATTTCATCAACAATTAAACTGCAAAAACATACAAAGTTTAAAGATTGATACCCATGAAGAAAATATTGGAATGCAGTCTTTAATCAAAAAATTAGGCTACCGATACTGTGGAATTATTTACACAGATTATGGCGCAAAAAGATTGGCTTTTGAGAAACTCGTTTAAAATTAAAATTTTATCACAAATTTAAAAATTTTTAAATTGAAAACTTCTCGATAAAATCATGGCCAAAAGCGGAATCACTCGAAATGAAAGTATGCACTTACTGATTCTTGAATTTTAACAGGTGCTGTCACATCGAGTGAAATTCTTTTTTCAAAAATTTTGTGTCGAGATGTTTTTAAATATTTATTCTCTTTAATTTGTGATTTTCTAGCTTACATTTCATAAATATTTCATCCAATTCAAAACATAAAAATGCAAATCCTTCCATATATCATTCAACAAACACAACTTTCTTCAAAATCAGTAGAAAACACGATTATTTTATTAAATGAAGACGCTACGATCCCTTTTATATCAAGATATAGAAAGGAAATGACAGGCAATTTAGATGAAGTTCAAATTGGTGATATAGTTAAATTTAAAGAACTTTTTGAGGCGTTAGAAAAACGTAAAACCACCATTTTAAAAGCGTTGGAGGAACAAGATGTTTTAACACAAGCATTAGAAGAACACGTAAAAAGTACCAAAGATTTAATTTCTTTAGAGGATTTATATCTACCCTTTAAGAAAAAGCGGAAAACAAAAGCAGAAACTGCACGTTTACAAGGTCTAGAACCGCTGGCAAAAGTGATAATGAGTCAGCGTGTAAATGATTTGGAACATACGGCTTCAAAATATATATCCAACGAAGTGGAAACCATTGAAGACGCTTTGGAAGGAGCACGTTTTATTATTGCAGAATGGATCAATGAACGCACAGACATTAGAAATAGTATTCGACGCGAATTAGAGCGACATTCAACGATTGCATCCAAAGTAATAAAAACTAAAATTGATACTGAAAAAGCACAAAAATTTAAAGATTATTTTGATTGGCAAGAATCTTTAAGTAGAATTCCATCTCATAGATTATTAGCAATTTTACGAGCAGAAAATGAAGGTTTTATTCGCGTTAAAATTACCATAGATTCAGAAAGAATTTTAGAGAGAATAAAAAATAGGATTATCAAAACGCAAAATGAATGTTCGCCACAAATTGAATGGGCTATTCAAGATGCCTTTAAACGCTTATTATTCCCTTCTTTATCAAATGAAGCACTGTCAATTGCCAAAGAAAAAGCAGATGAAAATGCCATTTCCGTTTTTGTTAAAAATCTACAACAACTATTACTAGGTGCACCTTTGGGCGAAAAAAAGGTGTTAGCCATAGACCCTGGTTTTAGATCGGGTTGTAAAGTTGTTTGTTTAAATGAGCAAGGAGATTTAGTGCATAATGAAAATATCTATCCACACGCACCACAAAATAAAGCGACAGAAGCTATTAATAATATTAGTTTTTTAGTTGAAAGATATAAAATTGACGCGATTGCGATTGGAAACGGAACTGCTTCGAGAGAAACAGAACAACTGATTAAAAAGATTCAGTTTAAAAATAACATAGAAATTTTTGTAGTTAGTGAAGCTGGCGCGTCTATTTATTCAGCCTCAAAAATTGCCAGAGATGAATTTCCTGATTATGATGTAACTGTTCGTGGATCGGTTTCTATCGGAAGAAGATTGCAAGATCCTTTAGCAGAATTGGTGAAAATTGATGCAAAATCCATTGGCGTTGGCCAATATCAACATGACGTAGATCAAACAAAATTAAAAAAATCATTGGATACAACTGTAGAAAGTTGTGTAAATATAGTGGGTGTAAATATCAATACCGCTAGTGAATCTTTGTTAAGTTATGTGTCTGGAATAGGTCCAAAATTAGCAGAGAATATTGTAAATTATAGAAATGAAAACGGTTCTTTTGCTTCAAGAGCTGCTATTAAAAAAGTACCTCGTTTAGGCGGAAAAGCGTTTGAACAAGCTGGTGGTTTTTTAAGAATTAAAAACGGAAAAAATCCTCTAGATGATTCTGGTGTGCATCCAGAAAGTTATGGATTGGTTGATACCATGGCAAAGGATTTGCAAAAAACAATTTCTGATTTTATCGGAGATAAAGAATTGCTTCAAAAAATAAATTTAAAAAATTATATTTCTGAAACCATTGGTTTGCCAACTTTAGAAGATATTATTAAAGAATTAGAAAAACCTGGCGTAGACCCAAGAGCAAAAGCGAAGGCATTTTCTTTTGATCAAAATTTGAATTCAATTTCTGATTTAAGAACAGGACAAATTTTACCTGGTATTGTAAATAATATTACCAATTTTGGTTGTTTTGTAGATATCGGAATTAAAGAAAGTGGCTTAATTCATGTTTCTAATTTATTGGATACTTTTGTAAAAGATGTCAATGCAATTGTTACTTTACAACAACAAATTAGTGTAAAAGTTTTAGAAGTTGATGTTCTTAGAAAGAGAATTCAATTGGCTTTGGTGAAATAGTTATTCAACTTATTAACTTTACTATAAAAATATTAATTATTTCCTTACTTTCGACTTCGCAAAATCAATCAATGAAAGTCTGTATTGCCGAAAAACCAAGTGTAGCAAGAGAAATTGCTAATATTCTAGGAGCCAACACAAAACGTGATGGTTTTTATGAAGGAAATGGCTATGCAGTAACCTATACTTTCGGACATTTATGCACACTTTTGGAACCTAAAGATTACAAACCACATTGGAAAAGTTGGGATTTGAACAATCTACCAATGTTGCCAGAACGTTTTGATACAAAAGTTACTGGCGATGCAGGGATCAAAAAACAATTTAATATTGTAAAATCTTTGTTTGACAAAGCAAGTGTTGTGATCAATTGTGGGGATGCAGGAACGGAAGGAGAGCTTATTCAGCGTTGGGTAATTAATCAATGTGGTTATAAAGGCGAAGTGCAACGCCTATGGATTTCATCGTTAACAGAAGAAGCCATAAAAGAAGGATTCAATAATTTAGAATCTTCTGAGAAGTATGATAATTTGTATTATGCAGGCTATTCTAGAGCTATTGGAGATTGGCTTTTAGGCCTAAATGCTACGCGTTTGTACACCATAAAATTCGGAGGATATAAGCAAGTTTTGTCAGTTGGTAGAGTGCAAACTCCTACTCTAGCAATGCTCGTAAATCGGTATGTAGAAATTCAGAATTTTAAACCAGAACCTTATTGGGAATTGCAAACTACCTATAGAAGTACGCTTTTTAATTACGAAGATGGTCGTTTTTTAAAAGAAGAAGACGGTCAAGTTTTAGCAAACAAAGTAAAGGAATCTGACTTTGAAATCGTTTCTGTGACCAAAAAGAAAGGAAAAGAGTATGCACCCAAATTATTCGATTTAACAGGCTTGCAGGTTTATTGCAATAATAAATTTGGCTTTTCTGCGGATGAAACCCTGAAAATGGTTCAGAAGTTATATGAAATGAAAGTAGTGACCTACCCCAGAGTTGATACTACTTTTCTACCGAATGATGTATATCCGAAAATTGCGGGTATTTTATCTAAATTGACAAATTATAACGAGTTAACACAGTCTCTTTTAGAAAATAAAATAAAGAAAACGAAACGTATTTTTGATGATACTAAAGTAACAGATCACCATGCAATAATTCCGACAGGAATTCAAGGGAATTTGCAATACAATCAGCAAAGAGTATACGATATTATTACCCGCCGATTTATTGGAGCTTTTTACCCGGATTCGGATGTTTCGAACACTTCTGTAATTGGCAAAGCTGCAGAGGTTCCTTTTAAAACAACAGGAAAAGAAATTTTGTCCAAAGGTTGGCGAGTTGCATTTGAAACCGAAGAAAGCAAGGCAAAAAAAGAATTAAACGAACAGGCAACGCTGCCCTCTTTTGTAAAAGGTGAAAAAGGAGCGCACGAACCTTCTTTTTTACAAAAAGAAACAAAACCTCCAAGAAATTTTACAGAAGCAAGTTTATTACGCGCAATGGAAACTGCAGGAAAGCAGGTAGATGATGATAATTTGCGCGAGCTCATGAAAGAAAACGGAATTGGAAGACCCTCTACGAGAGCGAGTATTATTGAAACTTTATTCCGAAGGAAATATATTGAACGGAAGAAAAAACTGGTTTTACCAACCCAAACAGGCATTGATTTAATAAATATTATAGACAATGAACTTTTAAAATCTGCCGAATTAACTGGTCGTTGGGAAAAGCGTTTAAAAGAAATTGAACGTGGAGAATTCAATGCAGGAACTTTCATTAACAACATGAAAAAAATGGTGGATGAATTGGTATATGAAGTTCGTTCAAATACCTCTAAAAAAAGGATCTCTTCAAATACGCCAGCCGTTAAAAATAATGAGGAAAGAAACCAATCTCCCGTTAAAAAAGCAACAAGTAAAACAAGTACAGTAAACAAAAAACAAGTAGCAGGAAAAATCTGTCCAAAATGTGATAAAGGGCAACTTTTAAAAGGTTCTAACGCTTATGGATGCTCTGAATATAAAAATAATTGCGATTTTAAAATTCCGTTTGAAATCTATGGGAAAAAAGTATCCGAAAATCAACTAATTAGATTGATTGGTAAAAATTGTACCACCAATTTAAAAGGCTTTAAAGTAAATGGAAATTCTGTGGAAGGTTTGATACGTTTTGATGAAGATTTTAAGCTGAAATTAGAAACTAAAAAAGCGGTTACTTTAAAAGAAGAATCATTAAAAAAATCTGCAGGCTCAAATGAGATTGCTTCGCCAAAAACTCAAAATGATAAAGATAAGATCCCTTGTCCTAAATGTAAAAAAGGGAACATTTTAAAAGGAAAAACCGCTTATGGTTGTTCGGACTATAAAAAAGGCTGTGACTTTGTTTTTAAATTTGATGAAATTAAAAAAATTGCTCAAGGACAATCCTTAACAAAAGAATTGGTTATTGAGATTATCTCACACTAATTTTTCATCATCTATAAAGATCTCACAGGTTTTAAAAACCGATGAGATCTGAAAGTAATACGTAAACCAAATCTAGTCCTGATTGAAGCATTTTTTTGAGCTCTTTTTTCCTTCTCAGAAAAAAACGAGTGCCTTTCGACTTCGCCCAAGATAAACTGCAAGCGGAAAATAGCTTCAAAAAAAAACTAATCAATCATGTTTTTTAAATAAAACTGTTCTACTTTTTCTCTTGCCCAAGGTGTAGTTCTTAAAAACTTTAAGCTCGATTTATACGTAGGATTATTTTTAAAAGCATTAATGTTTAAGGTGTCTCCTAGATCTTCCCAACCATATTCTAGAAACAATTGCTCTAACATGGTGGCTAATTTTATTCCGTGTAAAGGATTATTGGGTTGTTCTGTGCTCATTTATATTGTTGAATTCGCTATTTGTACTATTTCGTCCGAACTAAAAATAGACTGATTTTTATTATTTTTAGCGAGTTTTTGCATGCCACTCGCTATCTTTTCTGGATGAATCATTTTATACTTTGCTAAACCACCTTTCATAAAAGGATTTATGAAGCTCATAAATCCTTTTCCGATATTTTCACCCAATCTAAATTCATCGCGATTACCTCCAATTAAAGAAGGTCTTAAAATATAAGTGTTTTTAATTTTTTGATGTAAAACGTCGCGCTCCATTTCACCTTTTGTTTTGCTATAAAAAACCGAGCTAGTAGCATCTGCACCCATGGAAGAAATTACTACAAAAGTATCGATACTGTTTTCTTTTGCAAGTTTTGATGCAGCAACAGGAATGCCGTAATCAATTTGTTTGTATTTAGAACTGTCTTTTGTTTTTGCAGCAGTGGTGCCTACGCAACAAAAAACTTCTTCTGCTGTAAAATCTTTGTTATACTTTTCTAATTGTAATACATCTATCAAGTACTCTTCAATTTTGTCATCTTCAATTTTCACAGAGCTTCTGGAAAATAATTTAATTTTTGTGTACGAAGGATCTTTCATCAATTTTTTTAAAAGAATGCCACCTGTTAAACCTGTTGCACCTAAAATTATTGCTGTTTTCCCCATTATTTGTCCAAATTTGGTAAAATAAAATCATTTAAAACAGATTTTTTTGCCATCATTTTTTCAATAGCTTCTGTCGTTCTTGGCGCTTCTCCTGATAAATTTATCGGCCCAGTCTCCGTCACTAAAATATCATCTTCTATTCTAATTCCAATTCCCCAATACTTTTCATTACAAGGACTTCCATCAGGAATATAAATTCCGGGTTCCATGGTAATGACCATATTCTCTTCGAAATTTACATAATTTCCTGGATCATGAACATCTAAACCAATATGATGTGATGTTCCATGAGGAAAATAATTATGCTTTTCATCGACAGTTTTTATAATTCCTAGTTTAAACAATCCTTCATTAATAATTTTTCTTGCGGCTAAATTGGGCGCTTGTATACTTGCACCAATTGTATATAAAGCAATTCCTGCTTCTTGCGCATCATATACCAAATCGTAAATTTCTTTCTGTGCTTTGCTAAATTTTCCATTTGCAGGAATTGTACGCGTTACATCGGCAGTAAAACCTCTGTATTCTGCTCCTAAATCCATTAAAACCAATTCATTACCAACTTTGGTTCGATTGTTTTCTATATAATGTAAAATACAACCATTATTCCCTGCACCAACAATAGAGGGATATCCTTCGTATTCTGCTCCATACTTTTTATACACAAACTCGTGAATACCTTGCAATTCTGTTTCAGACATATGAGGCTTCATGGCTTTCATCACTTCTATTTGTCCCACAGCAGAAATACGGACAGCTTTGGTTAATAACACTAATTCTTCAGCTGTTTTTACCTCTCTCATTGTTGCCATTTGTTCTGGTAAAAAATCTAAATTTATGTTTGTTTTTGGCTTTAAAGCCAAAGATATTTTTTGTTGAAATTCTATTTTTAAAGCATCAGTTGCAGCAGTTTTATACCCTTTAATTAAATCATCTTCATTAATTTCAGGAGAACGTATTGCTAATCTATCTATAATACTTATTACGTTTGCACTGCTCTCTATTGGATTTTCTGCAATATTACTATACACATATTCTTGCATTCTTGATAAATATATAGAAGGATCATACCCTGCTTTTATTTTAAAACTTTTTACCAAATTAAAAACATCAGCACCCCCTAAATCTCGGTAATCGTCTTTAAACTTTTCTATGAATACTTTATCAAATTTTTTAAAATCAATCGTAGACTTAACAAAATCTTCAGCATTCATCGCCATTTCAAAGCCTAATTCTTTAGTTGCCCCTTCAGTTCCTAAACGCTTTCCATTCCATTGTTCTGCTCTTTTATCCCGTTTTTGAACATATAAAATTTCATTATAAAAGTTTCCATTTTCATCTGTTTGATCATCAGAAAACATCACTAAAACACCATTTGGTTCTCTATAACCTGTTAGATAATAGAAATTAGGATCTTGATGAAATATATAATCTACGTCATTTGCTCTGTTTCTTAAAGGATTTGAAAAAACAACCGTGACCGAATTTTCTGGCATTTTAGCACGTAAAATAGTACGTCTTTCTTTATGGAATTCTTTGGATAAATAATCTTTAGGTGTTTGTGAAATGATATTTGTTGTTAAAAACAAAAAGATAACTGCTACTATATTAAAAAACTTCATTTTACTAATTTTTTGTGTATCCTCAAATGTAATATTATTTCTTTTTTAATTTATATATATTAACAGAATTTTAGTGATTGTTTATTATGAATTTTTCAATAATTTAGCGCCAAATTAAAGAATCTACACATGAAAAACATAGCTTTACATCAAGTTCACGAAAAGTTAGGAGCAAAAATGGTGCCTTTTGCAGGATATAACATGCCAGTGTCCTATGAAGGTGTTACTGCAGAACATTTAACCGTTAGAGAATCTGTGGGCGTTTTTGATGTAAGTCACATGGGTGAATTTTTAGTTGCAGGACAAAATGCATTAGCATTGATTCAAAAAGTGACTTCTAATGATGCTTCAAAATTAGAAATTGGAGACGCACAATATAGCTGTTTCCCTAATGAAGATAATGGAATTGTGGATGATTTAATTTGTTATCGAATTCAAGAACATCAATATTTAATGGTTGTTAATGCTTCGAATATTGAAAAAGATTGGAATTGGATTTCGAAATACAATGAAAACTTTAATGCTGATTTAGAAGATGTATCTGATGAGTATTCTTTGCTAGCAATACAAGGACCTATGGCTGTTGAAGCAATGCAATCTTTGTCTCCTCTAAATTTAGCAGAAATTTCTTTTTATAAATTTAAAGTAGGCGAGTTTGCAGGAGTTGAAAATGTAATTATTTCTGCAACGGGCTATACCGGTTCTGGCGGATTTGAAATTTACTGTAAAAATTCTGAAGCTGAACAAATCTGGAATAAAGTTTTTGATGCCGGTGCGGCATACGATATTAAACCAATTGGTTTAGCAGCAAGAGACACTTTACGTTTAGAAATGGGCTATTGTTTGTATGGAAATGATATTGATGACACCACCTCACCGATTGAAGCTGGTTTAAGTTGGATTACAAAATTTACTAAAGATTTTGTAAACTCCGATTATTTAGCAAAACAAAAAGAACAAAAACCAGAAAGAAAATTAGTTGCTTTTGAGTTGGATGAAAGAGGAATTCCAAGACAAGATTATGATATTGTGGACGAAAATGGAAATATAATTGGAAACGTAACTTCTGGTACTATGAGTCCTTGTTTACAAAAAGGAATTGGAATGGGGTATGTACCTTTATCATTTATAAAACCTGGAACTAAAATTTATATTCAAGTTCGTAAAAAAGCAATTCCTGCAAGCATTGTAAAGTTGCCATTTTATAAAGGATAAAATTAAGTCATAAAAAAACCTCATTACCGAAGCCTCGTTAGTGAGGTTTTTGCATTTAAAAGACGTATTTTTGCTAGCGAAAATAGTACTCGAATAACACCTCACTAAAAACAAATTATATGAGCTTTTTAAAGGCAGAATGGCGAAAGTTAGCCTTCGCTAACTATGAAGTTGACCCCAGTATTTTGGCAGAATATGTTCCGCCAGGAACTGAACTCGATTTATGGGAAGGAAAATGTTTTGTTAGTTTAATAGGTTTTATATTTTTAAACACAAAAATATTAGGAATAAAAATACCTTTTCATGCTACTGTAGAAGAAGTAAACCTACGTTTTTACGTAAAACGGTTTGAAAATAATACCTGGAAGCGTGGTGCTGTTTTTATAAAAGAAATCGTCTCTAAACCTGCGCTAACTTTTGTAGCAAATACCATTTATAAAGAACACTATGAAACCATGCCTATGAAATATAAATGGGAAGAAAATAGTATGACTAGAAGCGTGTCCTATCATTGGAGAAAAAGCAAGATTTGGCAATCTTTTAAAGTTACCGCTGCGTTAAAAACTTCAGAAATTGAGAAAAATAGTGAAACTGAATTTATTACCGAACATTATTGGGGCTATGCAAAAGTAAGTAATACGGTTACCAATGAATACCAGGTTACACACCCAAGATGGGAACAATATAAAGTAGAAAGTTCTGAAATAAAAGTAGATTTTGCTCTGGTTTATGGAAGAAATTTTGAGTTTTTAAACCATATAAAACCTGCATCTATTATGCTTATTGAGGGCTCTAAAATTACCATTGAAGGCAAAAAGACTATAAAAACCGAGGCTGCGTAAAACAATAGATTACCTAAAATGAATAGAATAGAACTCTTAAAAAAATTCTATTTTAATGTACAATCGTTCGCCAAAAAATGACCGATCTACAAGCTTCAAGAGTGCCGTTTTTAATTTTAAAAAGGGTATGTTTACTCGCTGATATAAATGCAAAATATACCTATGAATTGTCTATTAACTGGTGGCGGAGGAATTGTTGGAAGTCATATTATATTTGAATGGATGCATAAAGCTATTGTTGAAAAAACGGTGCATCATCTTTTTGTGATCATAAGAGATAACGAAAAATCTGCGGTACAACGTTTACACGATATTTTACAAGATCCATCTCGTCCTGAATTTTTAAATAAATTTACTTTAGAAGCTTGTTTAGAAAAAATTACCTTAATTTCTAGTAATATATCTGAAATTAATAAAAAAACATTAGAAGCGTATGATTTCGATACAGTTATACACTGCGCAGGATCAACAAGTTTGTTGCATACTTCCGATACTAAAGAAAAAGTACATACAGAAAATTACCTAATAACAAGACACCTTTTAAATCAGCTACCAACTGCTGTAACTCGATTTATTTATATCAGTACTGCCTATTCTTTTGGTATTCAAAATGAAAAAGTAGGCGATACTATTGAGAGCTATAACGTTACAAACTTCAGAAACCCTTACGAGCAATCTAAATATGAAAGTGAATTGTATGTAAAACAAACGTGTAAGTTAAAAAATATAGATTCACAGATTTTAAGACCGAGTATTATTTGTGGTAGACTCATAGATAAGCCTTTATATGAAACACCAAAGTTTGATGTTTTTTACTCCTTGGCAATGTTTTTAGACAAATACGCAAGTAAAGCAAAAGAAAATTTTAGAGTTTGGGTTGATCAAAAAAGTGGGTTGAATATTGTTCCGGTAGATTTTGTTTCTAAAGCAATTTTATATGCTTTTTTAAACCCGGCGATAAAAGAGCTGAACATTGTAAATCCTGAACAAATATTACATAAAAATTATGTTGATGACTATTTAAAATATTTTAATATTCATTCTTTTGAATATGTAGATGAAAAACCAAAAAACCAAAATGCTCTTGAACAACTATATTACAAGACTATTGGAAGTATTTTTGAAAAATATGTATCTATTCCTGATCTGCAATTCAAACCAGACCTTATTTTAAAGCTGATTGTGGCACTAAAACTAGAGAATAATTTAGGTGTTCATGATAATTTCATGAATCTTATTAATTTTTCCGTTGAAAAAAAGTTTAAAAAAAGCTATTAATTATCTTCACAATAAATTGATTCCATAATTGATCCATATTCCTATAGTTCAATAAAATATTTCTTTAGATTAAAAGCACTCTCTAATTTAATTAGTAAGTGTTTCTAATATTTGGAGTTACTCCTTTAAATATTGATTTTTATGGATTGATGAATAGCACAGCGGTCAATAATTTTTTGTTATGTCTTTATATTAAACGACAAATGCACTCTACTCTCAAACTATTTGTGAAATTTCTCTTTTATTCTGACAAGATTTGCTTTCATTACTGATAATCTTTTTAAAAGACTCAAGACCAAATAATTTAGCCATCAATAAGTTCAGAATAGTATTTTAAATTTCAAATATTAACTTTGAAATATGAAATACAAAAAATAGAGTTTAAAGGAAAAATTAAATCTGTTTGCACTAAATTTATTTTTTTTATAAAGCCAAAAACCCATCAATGAAATTAAAATTAAAACAATTAACGTAATAAAAATAATTAAAGTTTCATAATTTAAAAAATACCTATACCTTTGTATTGTACAAGTTGAATAATACTAGATGATTATGACTAAGGACATACTACCTGATTTACTTTCTTCATGGGAACAAACATACAAAAAAGGACAACTTACTTTGTGGATATTCCTTGCCCTAAAGGATGGACAAAAATATGTTGACGAAATCAAGGAATTTATTGAAAGTAAAACCAATAACACAATTAACTGTGAAGAACAAAGTCTTTATAGAAATTTACGAAAATATGAACATATTGATGTGGTATCCTTTGAAAATAAAAAAGGAAATAAAGGACCTGACAGAAAATATTACTTTTTGACCAAAATGGGAACTGAATTACTTCAGCAATTTATCGAAAGAAATATAAATTTATTCTTCTCTACTGAAATTAATAACCTATTAAAAAAATAAATA
>TARA_B110000967_G_scaffold40462_1_pt1 | contig 15970 bp, 13 predicted proteins | sample TARA_B110000967 | Tara Oceans TARA_B110000967 (sample SAMEA4397903) | marine metagenome | biome: Polar Biome; feature: [DCM] deep chlorophyll maximum layer (ENVO:01000326); material: water (ENVO:00002006), including particulate matter (ENVO:01000060) such as... | depth 35 m
GCTAGAGGGTGGCACTTGCCTAATTAGGAAGTGTGGCCCGGCGCCGGATTTAGAGCCGGGTGGTGGATCGGCCGCCGACGCGGTCCTCTTGTGATGTGGGGTTCGTAAAGGTGTTAATAAGATCTCAGGATCTTAGACAGGTGTATAACCACCGACACACATGACTCCTCCTACACCGTTTACTGTTGCGTAAACTCCATGGCTGTAAACTCCAACTATGCTCCGGAGCCGAGCGACGGGGAGGACCGTGGCTTCAACTACGCAAACGGCCGCACGAAGCCAAACTCCTCCATGTTGCCCTTGTGCTCCACCGAGTTCCAGTAGGAGCAGAGCCACCCCAACCGCTTTAAGATAACCTCGTCGGGGTCGCGTACCGTGGGCACAAACTCTTTCTTGATGCGAGGGACGTCCATGAGCTTGGATGCGCACGCGATCAGAAGCTCCTTGATCGGCTTGTGGGTGAGGGACACGGAGTCTCTCTCCCCGTTCCACGAGTGCTGCATGAGGGAGAGGCTGTCTTTGCGCGTCTTGACAATCTCGGAGATGCTGTCGAAGACGACGTCGGAGCGCATGCCCTTGAGCTCCACAAAGTCGCAGCCGCACACACCCCACCCCGCGACCATGAGCGTCATGGCGGCCCGTTGGTCGATGGCGGGCGGACGCTTGTTCATGCCCCACATGTGTCGCTGTAGGAGGGAATGCAGCAAGGAAACGTCACAGCAGAGGTAGTACGCTTCGCGGTGGTCGTCGTCGAATCCCCGCTTCTGTGCCTTCTCGCGCATGCAGAGCAGCGTGTTCACCGGGCTCACGGTCGCGTCCTGAGACCGCTTTGCCTCCTCTATGAGCTCGATGGCAAAGCTGTCCGTGTCGATGGTGGTGCACAGCGTGAGTTTGGTGTCCTTGAGTGGGCCGTCCATCTCTCCGGCGGCGGCTACCTCTCGCACCCTCCTCCCGATCTGTGCGAGCTTGAGGTCTCCCTCTCCGATCTTGAACTCGCGGGCAAAAGTCTCCGCGACGTCGTCGGAGGATGCCACCATCTCCGAGACGCGCTTCTCTCCAACCCCCCTGGAAGCACCACGAGGGTCGACACCGTCGAAGACGATGTACCCACCAGGGTACCCCGAGTCGTTCCACCTCTTGATCTGGTTCTTCAGGCGTTCGAGGACAGTCATCGCCACCTCGTCGAAGAACCTCATGCGGCTCCCCCTGTTCGCCTTGAGCACATGCACGTCCTCCATGCTGACTATGTAGTCCTTGGTGTAGTCGTCAGGAGACGCCGACGTCGTCACATCCTGCATGTCGCTGCTGCACTTCACAGTGGTGGCAGCTCTGGACGCATCTCGTTTCATCTGCTCCTGCATCTTGGCCTCCGTCATTGCACTGGGGTCGTCGAACACCACGATGGTGACGAGCGCAGTGGCGGACGCCTTCATCAGCGACGAGTAGACGATGCGGATGTAGTCGTCGAAAGTGCGACATCCCTGCGGAACGGACATCATTAGGACGTTGCCATCGATGCACGCAAAAGCCTGCTCGCGGGTTGCGCGTGACGCATTTCTCGCTTCCAAGAGCGAGGGGAAATCCTTGAAGGCCTCGGGAAACCTCTCGCGCAGCTGGGACTTCACCCCCGTTCTCTTGTCGGATTTTAGACCCATGACAGACGGCTTTGAAATGGTGCTATTTTCATGTCTTAAAACACACACACAAGAATAGCGAGCATCCTGGAGACCGGCGCCTACGGAAGCATACCGGTGTGTGGTCCAAAGGATGGCTACACACTGTGACATGAATCGATGCGGCGCCGGAGTTCGTTCCGCCGTCCGGCGCCGATAACACCACAAGAACACGATTGCATTCTCTCTTTTTCATGTCACTCCCTCCCGCCCCCCCCCTCTTCCCAGATCTCTGCCACCCCTTCCATCTTTCGGGTCTTGTCAGGGGCGTAGTCCTCCTAGACACCCTTCGTTCGCGTTGCTTCTCAGCGGCGCGGGGCACCGCCTGCCCGACGGCCCGCGGACGGGAAGGTGGTCGACGCACCGGGAAGGGCGCTGGATCCGGGAGCGCTGCGGAAGATGCCGGGTCCGGTGGTAGGACCAAACGCCGCATTTCGGTCGGCTTCAGTGATGTCCGGAATGTCAGCGTCCACCAGACCACTTCCTGTCGGGTCCGCAATGCCGGAGTCCGCGTCGATGTCGGCTGCCGCCCGCGTGCGCTTCACTCCGGCAGCAATACCTGCAGTGCCTGCCCCGATCGCAATGAGGTTGCCGGAGTGCATGCCTCGCGGGCGCGTCATGCCAGAGTCGTCCATGTAGTGCTTGTACAGCTTGTCGCCGGTCCACCACTCGATGTTGACCGCCACGTTGAGCGCCATGCTGGTGGGGGCTGTGCGAACGAGAGTCCCCACCGTTGACCTTGAGGCGGCCGAGTCGATCACGGTGCCAATGCACCACGCGCCGACGATGTACTCGCCACACCCTTGGTCGGTGGTGTTCTTGCCAACGCGAAGGCCCATCCGCGAGTTGATGTTCCCTGGCTGGAAGTATGAGTAGTTGCTCATGTGGGACGACGTGGAGCGCATGAGGCGGAAGTTGGTCAGCGAGGTGCGGCCGACGAGCATTTTTCCCGTGCGGATCTGGTCTTGGCGGTTGGCGTACTTCGTGAGCTCGCCCGGGGTGGTCTTGCTCCAGCCACCCATGACGTCATCGACTGCATTCCTCGACGTCGTCGCCGCCGTCTCCAGATCGGCGAGGTTTGCCGGACGCGGCAGCGTGTTGCGCGCGACCTCGGCAGCCGCCTCATCGGTAGTCGCCGTGGCCAGGAGCGCTTCGTAAGCGGTGGGCGCCATCGATTCAGCTGCCTGGGCGATCGCGTTGCCCGTGTTTTTGCAAACCGCCAGCTGCGCGGTCACTGCCGCACGCGCAGCAGTCACCGCGACCTCGTTCACGCGGCGGTTCCGCTTAGCCGCGTCCAGAAGCCGGATGAGACCGTCCAGCGTGTTGCGCTCACGGACTGCCGACTGAACGGGTGCCTCCATTGTGGTGTTGTTCGTAGTGTAGGAGAGGTCCGCGACGAGGCAGATGAAGACTTTGTCCATGGGCTGGCACTCGAGCTTGTAGTCGCGCACGTCGCTTGTCCACGACGTGGAGATGGCAGGTCCCTGGATTGCCACGTTGAAGAGCTGCGCGGAGCGCGAGTCCATCTCGATCGACTTCATGGGCTCGCCCGTGGGAGACTCGAGCTTGGACAAGACGATACCGTCGGGGGTCCAGTCCATGAGGTTGCGGCGGCGGAGCTCGGCGTCGAGGGCCGAGAAGCAAAGCGTGTCTCCCATGTTGCGGGCGACATCCTGGCTGGCCGACGTACCGAGGATGTCGCGGATCTCGATGGCGTCCGTCGACACCTGGACCCCGCGAAGGAATGGACCAAGCTCCGCGACGAAGACGCCCTGATTCTTGCGAGGGCCGAGTGCTGCGACCGCGGGCGCGTTGCCCGTAGCGACCATCATGGAGCGAGTGACGTCGTTGGCGTAGATGGCAGTGGACCCCGTCACGAACGAGGCGTATGAGGCGACACCCGAGTCCATGACCACGCTGTAGTCGCTTCCCAGCTGGATGGCGTGGAGATTGACCTTGGCCGAGCCAAGCTTGCTCTGAACCAGGGACTCCACCCAGTCGGTGGACGCGAGGCGTTGCATGCGATCGACGCCGTTGCCTAGACCGGCGTATGCCTGGTGCGCGTACCGCTGCGAGTCGGTGAGCTCGTCGATTCCGGTGCCACTGCCGCCCGCAGGAGGAGGGGCGCCAGTGTTGAGCGTTCCAGCAGTGCCCGGGTCGTTGGCGATGCTCTTGAAGCGACGACCGAGGATCCACGCGAGCTCGCCGTTGCGGAGGCCGTCGTACTCGAGCGCGGGATTGCCATTTACAAGGACTTGGCGCTTGTCGACCTGGCCATGAGACCCTGTGCTCTGGTAGCCATCGCGCGAGTGGAGCGGCACGAGGCGGGCGTACCTGTGCAAACACAAGCGCGTGGACATGCGTGACTACAATGACTACAATGACTACCCGTAACACCATACCCGTGTGTGCGTGTGTGGGGGGAGAGGGGTTCGATGCGGGCGAGCGTACGGGATGCGAATGTTGGAGCCGCGGTTGTTGCGGGCCTCGATGATGCCCGAGTTGGGAACGCCCGGGGGCGTCGACGCGGCGGTACCCGGGATTCCAAAGCCCTGTCCGCCGACTGTCGTGGGGCGGCCGGAGGGCACATACATGCCGCCTTGCCACCCGGCACTCCCGGAGTTCACTGCGCTGATCATGACGACAAGTGGCGGTGAAGGGACAGAGTGGTCTGTGTGGTGGTTGGGCCCCTGGCTCCTTGCAAAGGTTAGCGAGCACAAACGCGCTTCTGTTGCCTCTGTGTGACCATTGTCTCGGTCTCTTGGCTTATCTCGGTGGATGCTGCCGTCGGCGCCGGATCCCCGTCGGCGCCGGATCCCCGTCGGCGCCGGACCATGCGTGAGTACTTAAGACGTGAGTAAACGGTATAGACAGAAGGCAAGTAAGGGGGAGACGGGGAAAGGTGGAGGCTCGCGCCTTCCCGTAACCGTCTCGCCAGGTCCCACACAACCTCTCGACGGCCCGGCGCCGACGGAGTTGGGTCGGCCGCCTACGGATTGGTGCCGTCTCGTGGCGATGCTGTTCGCAATGCCAGTTGAAATGCCCTCCCTGATCGCGGGGGAAATCGACTTCTATCAAGTCCCGGTGAATACCAGCGACGATGCCGAGGCATTCGTGGTGCACATGCGCACCTTTTCCCACAACCAACACGAATACCAAGCGGACCGTGTCAGGGCGGTTCACATGGGCGGTTGCAATCTGAGCACGCTCAGCGACGCCCATTACCGCAAGCTGTTGGATTCTCTGGCCACGTTCAAAAACCTGCAGCGCCTTCGGGTCAATAACTGCAACCTCAGCCGCGCGCGGGTGGTGGACCTGATGAAAGTCGTCAAGTCCATGTCAAACTTCCTCAACCCCAACGAGGACCCTCCGATCGTGGAAGGTGGCACCACGACCACCATCTGGTCGGAGCTTGCAATCGGTGGCAACGAGATTGACGACCACACCTTTGCGGAGACGTACAACGCGGTCAATGCACCGCTGCGCGGAGTCGGCATTCTTTCGATGATAAAATGCGGCATCACCGACGCATCCGTCGTGCCCATTTCCAACCTGTTCCCTTGCACCAAGAAGCTCTTCCTGTGCAACACATCGGTTAGGGGCGCGACGGTGGCCACGGCATTGAGAAACATGCGCCAGCTCAACATCATGGGCATGGACGCCACGTTCGTCTCTGGCCAAGGATCCGCCAGCATACTGGATGCGATGGTCACGCGCAGTCAGTGCCGCACCATCGAGCCACTGGAAGTGTGGCTACGGGGAGTCATGCCAGGTCCCGACGACACGTGGAACAAGCTTCTCGACTTCTCGTCGAGCGCCAGGAACGCCAGCAACTTTGCCATCAAGCACGACCGACAGGTGCCCATTGGGCATCGCCCCCGCCACGTGGCGCAGGTCTACGAACTGTTGACGCTCAAGCTGCACATTTCCGGTCTCGACCCGTTTGTGTTTCCCTATGAACGTGTCGTCTGCACCAAGGCTGTTCTTGCACTTGCCAGGGAGGCTATCAACGAGCTCAACATGATCGCGATGGCGGACGACAAGGATGTTCAGGACCGGATAATCATGCGTCGTCGCAAGGCCTATCGCGAGGCGTTTGCCGACCTCTTCGCCGAGGGCTACTTCTACAACAAGCGCTACTTGGCGGGAGTGGTTCAAATGAACCGCACCAACAGGTTCACCGGCGAGACGGACATGACGTACGCCGTCGACCACTCCCTTTTGGGGGTGCCGCAGCCTGACACCGACTACGTGCTTCTCGTCGAGGCGGAACAAGTCGCGCCTTTCAGCTACAACAGCGACGGGGCTCTGATCGCACCGCGCATGCTGTAGCTCGGCGCCGGGGGAATGTGAGAGATTCTCCACCCGACAATTGCTGGACAAACGTGTTGGGTGTGACTTGTAGTAGAAGTGGCGGTCATGTCCAAGCGTCCGGTTGTTGTAAATGTTACGATTAACAACTACTTCTCCAAGGCCCCGCGCACGGAGCCGTCCGCCCCTCCACCCGAGCGGTGGCTCCCTGCTCACATAAAAAGCCCGGCATCGTGCACGCCCCAATCGCACCACCTTTTATCGCACGGGCGTGCCGACTACCACGCTGGGTCGACCGATGGCCACCTCGTTGGCGCCGCCGACTCCCGCCTTTGCAGTCACCGCCTGGAGTTCCGAAATGCGCCGGGGGAGCGAAGGGTGCATCACCACGTCCAGGGAAAGCTTGGCCCGTGAGAGCGCAACGTTCATGCGGCGCCTATCCTCCAGGAAGGAGCGCCTGTTGCCGTCCACCACGCAGCTGAGCACCACATGATCGTACTCTTGACCTTGGGACGCGTCGACGGTGATCACAACCGCCTCGGTGTCCGCCAGCGCCTCGGCGATCTTTTTGACTTGGGCCTTGTAAAATGCCATCACCGCAACGCTACCCCTCCCCGTTTCGAGGTGGCCTCTGGCCAGCGCAATGGCGGTGCGCGCCTCTGGCGCGTTGAAAATCGAGGTACCCCAGTCCTCGGTCTCCGCGTTGCCCTTGATAGTGTGCACCTTTAGCTCACCCATCGGGTCCAGCTTGCCCGTCACTAGCCGGCCCTCGTAGTACAAGCTGGAGATCAAGTCGCACAGCTTGGAAAACATGCGGTATTGAGTGGTCAGTAGCGCCGAGCCCACCACGGCGTCGACGCGCTCGATGAGCGAGACTGGGGCGTCGAGGGGGTCGCGCAGGCGCGTGAAGCACGGCAGCTGCTTGGCGTCGCCCACGAGCACGAGCCGCTCGAATGTGCCACCGCTCTCGTTGCGCGCCAACACGGGCACGATGCAGGAGTCGGCGCACGTGCCAGCCTCGTCGACCACCAGGGTTGTGCAGCGACTCGCGAGGCGGTCGACGCAGTCGGCGTGCTCCGGGCTGGCGCGCACGAGCCCGCCCACCGCTGCGCAGGTGCACACGAGGACAAGCGCGCGCTCGCACACTCGCTCCCGGGCTTCTTGAAATTCTCGGGATTGGCTGACTTCAAAGTCGGCGCACTGCTGGCGCAGATACTCGTGCAGCTCCGCGGCGACAGGAAACTTGTGGCGAACACAGGCTTCGGCCAGTTTCTTCCAACCGTCGCCACCTCCGCTGTCGAACCATGCTAAGAAGCGCTTGTGTTCCTCCCGTTTGCGCATTTTCCGCTCGCTCGGTGTCACGGCATTGCCATCCAAGTGCGCACTCGCCACAAAGTCGGCATATTCGGGGGTCTCATAGGCAACTCCATCACGAAATCGATCGTCTAGGCGACGGCGCAGCGCCTTGCGGCTGCGGGAGTGGCGACTGTCCGAGGAGAAGAGGGCGGGAAACGCATGCTTCTTGTATACAAAGAGGCTCTGGTCGAGCACGTCAAACATGTTTTTACACTTGTCCTTTCGGCCCAGAAAGTTGCAGTAGATTGGATCACGCTCGGCCTGTGCCTTCACAGTCCACTGCAGCGAGGTGGGCGAGAGCCGCTTCTCGTTTCCGTGCACCACAAAGGGTGTTGTGGCCGCAGTGGAGGCCAGCTTTTGGACGATGGACTGCGCACAAACAATAATCAGTAGCGACGGGTGCTCTCCTATGTCAGGGTAGTGTGGGAGTGCAAGCGCGCTTACCTCAATCGCCCGATTTTGCACAGCGGAGACAATTGCACAGCTATCTCTTGGAACATATTGTGTCACCAGAGCCGAGATAATGGTCGACTTCCCAGTCCCCGGTGGACCCGAGATGGCCTCCAAATTGTGCGCGAGGCCGCCGAGGGCGTCGAGCTGGCCGCCGTTGAGCCCATGTTCGTCGGTGGGATCGCGCCACTCCACAGAGACCCGCTTGGACGGGGCGGCCACCGCGCGGAGCAACGGCGACGGTCTTCCTTGCAGTCGGATGAGCTCAGTGGCGGCGAGGGTTGCGAGGGCGTCGCCAATGTAGCCCAGGCTCGTACACACAAAATCGCGTTCACCCAGCTGCACCCATCTGCCCCAGCTCGCCTGTAAGTCGCGCTCGGCGAAGCGGTGTTCCACGGACTGGAATGCGCGCAGTGCGTTGCTTGTGACCATTTGGGTGCTGTATGTCTCGGAATCGCGATCGTGGTGGGCGAGCAGCAGCACGCTCTTGCGCTCCTTTTCTTTCTCCGTTTTGCCGAATTCGCCGGAGGCCACGAGGAGGTGCTTGGAAAACTCACCCGTTTCATCGTGCGAAGGCAACGTTGTCCACTCGGTGGCACGCAGGTTGGCTCCTCGCAGCAGCTCGCGAGCCTCGAGCAAAACCGTGCGCTCGACGGTCTTCAGGTACGCGCTTGACCGGTCGGGGACACTGCTTTCGTCTTTCAAAGCGCTCTTGTACAAGCCAAAGGCGCTGTTTCGTGCGAGCTCGCTGTCGCTCTCGTCTCCCCGGGCCGCGCCGTCGCTCGTGTCGTCGTCGTCAAGCGAGAGGGTGCGCAGCGCGTCGCCGAGATCGACGGCGTCGAGCTTGTACTCGTGAAGGGGCGAGTGGGCGGACATGCAGTTTGGGTGGTCTCGTCGTGTGTGTGCGTGCGTCTGCACTTTGGTGGCGTTCGAGGTGTGGGTGTGCCGCCGGATCGAAGCCTTCATTTTAACTCGATGAAAGGTATTGATGAAAAATACACACGTGGATAGCGAGGCGCCACGTCTGTAGTAGTAGCAGGGGGGCTAGAACACCGTATCGCTCAGCGACTCACACCGACACCGTCGTCGAGTGCGCAAATGATCCATGGCATAATAATCTGCAGCAACTCGTACCAGGGCTCAGCTGCAACGGTAAGGCACCGCTTCCAATGATTCAGATGAGCTAAAGGGTTCAACTCGGAGTGCACTATGCAGTGCTCACGATAACCGTCAATCGAGCCGAAGCGAGCGATGAGCTGCACTCGAACAAAAGCCAGAAGTAGCAGGTCTGCCACCACGAGGTTCATGTGGCTCGCGTGCGAGATAACAATGGCATCAATGCGCGAACTCACGAGTAGCTGGTCGTGTTCCACTATGAAATCGAAGAATCGTGATTTCACATCCTTGAGATCACCCAGGTGGCCAACGCTCTTGTACCACGGGCCGCTGGTATAACCATCCACGAGGCGCTTCCTCTCAAGATAGGACCGACCAGCATCTGTCTGCCGCTGTGTCTCTAGCTGCGCGCTGCGCCTGGCCATTCGCTCGTCCTCTTCTCGTTCGATCCAATCTATCTCCTCGTTGTAGAGTTCTTGATACCGCCGATAGCTGGCAAGGTGCCTTCTCCCGTGCTCGTGCTCTGAACGCTGTCCGTGAAAGGCGAACGGCCCGGCGAGGCATAGCGCGCAGGCCATGGGCGTAGGTTCGCGAAACTCGTGCGGCTCACGTACGCCGCGGCCGCGTCGGGCGTCGCTTTGCGCGCATCTCATCTCGCTTCTCGCTCGCTTTCTCGTTTCGCTTCCGGTTGGACTGATAGCGGGAGAACTACGCCACGAACGATGATTTCATCAACGCCAGGAACATCGCCAAGTACAGGATGGAGAAGCGCTACTACGTCAACGGGCTTAAGCGCGCCGTCGGCCGCTGCGAGCGTCCCGACTGCCCGTGCGACGGCCCCTCCGGCGGCGAGTGCAAGGAGGGCTACGAGCAGTGCTACGACTGGGACCACATCGACCCGGCGACCAAGGGGCGCGGCATCGCCAAGATAGTCACCGACCACCGCTCCCTCGCCACGTGCAAGCCCGAGATCGACGCGGAGCGGGTCAAGTGCCGCCTCCTCTGTCGCAACTGCCACAAGACCCGTAGCGAGTGGGACACGCGCTAAGAGCACAGTATATCGCGGTTATAAAACACGGAGTATTTAACAAGAAAGAATGCTAAGAGAGTTTTTCAGGGAGGGGTCTAGGCGCTCGGTCGCGTGGGCGTGGTCTGGCCTGTTGCTGATCTTGGGGCATGCCATCTTCCGCGCGTGGATCAAGTACAAGCTGAACGCCTGGTACGGAGAGTTTTACGACCTGGGGGGGTCTGCAGTCGAGGTGTCGTCAGGCGACACCGACGGCTTGGCGGAGGGGAGGCGGGAGGTCTCTCGCCTGCTCCTGCTCTTTGGGGCGATCTGCGCACCCAACGTTATCATACACCCCATCTTCAAGCTCCTCACGAACAGGTGGGTGCTGTCGTGGCGGCTGAAACTGATTAAAAGCTACATTCGTCGATGGCGACTGGACGACAAGAAGATCGAAAACGGCGCACAGCGCGTGCACGAGGACACCCAGAGGTTCGCTCGAGGGATACAGACGACCTGTGTGGTTTTTCTAGATGCCATCCTCACGCTTGCCGTGTTCGCGCCACTCCTCCTCCAGCTCGGGTCTGATGTGAAACCGTCGGACCTTCCGGACGCGTGGCTGTTCGTCTGCTGCGCGAGCATCGCCGTCGGAGGCGTGGTTGTGTCGACGATCACGGGCTGGTCGTTGGTGCAATTGGAGGTGGAGAACCAAAAGGTGGAGGCGGACCTGCGCAAGAAGCTCGTCATGCTGGAGGAGGATCCGGCGTCCGTGTGTGGACGCCAAGAGGAGCGTGTGCCACGAGCGTGCCCGCCGGACACGGCAATCGACCCGGACGTCTGCATCCCCGATGTTGTGGACGTCGAGCTGGTGGGGCAGGCTGTCTCGACCGTGACGCGCGGCAAGGCCTCGTGGAAGCAGATTCCGCCGGTGCCACAGTTTCGGCGCGTCCTCGCCGACCTCAAGACGAACTACGCCAGGCTCTACAACCGATTCGCCATCTTCTCGCTGTGGCTGGAGAGCTACGAGCAGACCGTCGCCATAGTGCCGTACTTTCTGACCGCCCCGCTGCTCTTCTGCGAGGACACAGAGCGCAGGATAACTCTGGGCAAGGTGACGCAGCTTTCAAACGCGTTCGCACAGGTGTTTGCGTCCTTGAACATACTCTCCGACAACTGGGTAGACGTTACCGACTGGCTATCCGTGCTGCGACGGCTTCGCGAGTGGGAGAGCCACATCGACACTACGCCGCAGTCGGTTTCTCACACGCTGATAGCACCCGGCACCACGTCGTCCACCGAGATGCAGCCGCCGTCGCATGAGGTGCTCCCGACCACGCGGTGCTAGTCGTCGTCGGAGGAGGCATCCTGTAGGGTTTCAGCCGTGCCACTGCCGAGAGCACTCAGTCTCGCCTCCTCCCGCCTGCGCTTCTTGGACTCCCTGCGCGTGTTTGTCGCGTACTTCAGGTCCGACACGACCTTGAGGTTCTGGCGGTTGAGTTCAGAAATGCAGCTGAGGCATCGCTCGACAAATGTGTTGTGTAGCCGGTCCGCCAAGGCCCCCTCAAGGATGCACTCGGCCTCGGTAAGGTACTTCTGGATGGAGCTCAGCGTCCTGCGCAGCCTATGAATGTTTTGCACAGTCGCCTCTGGCATGACGGCCGACGCCACCAACACGGAAAGGCGAGAGCAGTCGCCCCCCGTCCTCCAGTGCAGCACGGTAGCAGCGTTGAGGTTGATCAGGGCCTTGGTGAGATCGTTGTAGCTGCCAGTGTTGTGTGTCATTACCCAGTCCGTAAGTGTGTGCAGGGTCCTGGGCCTGTCGGTCAGCTCCATGATTTCGGACACTCTCTCTCTGTAGACTGTTTTTATATGGCACCAAGGGTCGTATCTATCTATAACCGACAATACAGTAAAATAGTTAGCGACACGATATGATAAGGCTGTCCTCGCAACACCATGGCAAGGTAACATCGGGTTTCTGGCTGTACGTAGGTGGTGTGATGTCGCGCCGACGCGACCCTGCTCCCGTCAAGAAGTCCGGCCCACTTTCGGGCATGACCACCGGAAGCCTGTACGGCGAATCTATCGGGGTGAAACCGGGAGCTTTTCTCGGACTACCCATGCTGAACCCCGCGAACCTTCAGAAGCCGAAGCTGTCGGTGCCCACTGGAGTACAAGTAAACCAGAATACCAAAAGCTTCGACGTAGAGCTGATGCAGTCTGACCCAGGAAAGGACCCGACCGCGCTCAGCCTTCGCATGCCGACGGGGTACACAGACCTCTCCGGCCGCGCATTGATCCGCATCTCCGTCTGGCGGATGCGCAATCCTGCCGAGCGCGCGAAGGTGCTGCGTTACGTGGTCGACGCTGTGGTACCAAAGCTGCCTGCTCAGATCCGGTCTGCGTACGAGGACGAGCCGATAGACATTGTGCAGAACCAGAACTGTGGATCCGGGTGGTCTTCGTCGGCACACTTCTTCCTCGTCGGCAAAAAGGACATGGATCCGCCCGCCGTCGACTTCGACAACGCCTGTGAGAACATTTTTGGGGTCATGGAAGGCACAAAGTTCACATTCGACGGCGATGAGTGGATGTGGAGCACGGACACTAAGCTCGTGCCGACCGATCAGCACCAGAAGCTCAAGATCACGTTGGTCGAGCCCGAAGCCATGGCTGTCGACGCGGTGGACGGCCCCTGACCCACACTCCTACGCCTTGGACTGACAGTCTCTCAGTAGTGGACCTAAGAGAAACTCCGTGCGCAGCTTTCTCTTCTTCGCGCGAGGCGTGGCCTTGGCCATGTGACTGCTAGAGTCGGCTAGTATGAACATTGCGCTTGTTTCCAGTGCCGACCCGGGGGGGAAGCATTTGTTTCCCATAGCAACGTTGATTGTACAGGGATCTCGTGTCGTGTAGGCCGCCTGGCCAATGTCGGAGTGCGCCAGGTCGGTGTTGAATCTTAAGGCCACCTTTAAAAAGTTTGCACGCTGTTGCGAGGCGGCTTGCAAGACCATGAAACTGGTCGGCGAAAACTTCCCAGACGCCAGTAGCGCGTCGGTCATCAGCTCGTTGTCCTTGTGGAGCGCCACAGTGAGCACGTTGTCGTGCTGAGCACTGTTGAGGTGTGTGCCCACATCGAAGCCGGGAGACAGCATGTCTTTCACCACAGCTACGAGCCCCGTGTACACCGCTTTCAGCAGGATGGTGTACAGAACACTGCCCTTGCCATAGAAGATGTGGTGTGTGGCGTCGGGTACCGGACACCCCGTCGCGGACACGCTGCGCTGCTGCGGGAGCAGAACTCTGCGCGCGACGGTGTAGGATGCGTACACTGACTTGTCGGACAGTGCGCTCATTTGCCTGCACAGCGCATCTCGCGTCGGAATCGACTGCTGTACCCAGGACGCAAAGCAGTCCTCCATGCTCGCCACCGCGATGCTGCACTTCTCGGCGGTGTCAAGATCCCCGAACGAGGTGCTGTTCATGACGGAGAGCGTCTCCCACTCCATGCAGCTCGTCTCGTATCCCTCCAGGTCGTGGAATGCCTTGTGCATCCACCCTCCGCACTTGGTTTCGCGCTGAAAGAATCTGTAGGACGTCACGAGCCTTGGGCGGAAGCAAGCGCGACCTACCGAGAGGTATACCTGCCTCACGGGAACGACGGAAATGCCATTGTCGACGTCCTCGTTGAAATTATGGACCAGCGTCGAGAGAGACGGAGCCCTCTTCTTGCACCACTCCAAGGCGGACGCGCTCACGCCGGACTTGGACATGATGAGACCGACCGCCGCCACGTGACGACGAACCGTTTCCATCGAGTACTTGCTGACGGCCTCGACCAGAAGCTCGCACACGTACTCGAGAGAGCACGAGGCATTTTCCGCAGTGGACGCCGCCAACGCCAACAGCGAAGGCGTCGAGCTTCCCTCTCCCGATATCAGCAGGTTCCAAACGCAGTCGCGGGACAGACGCCGCCTGCGCAGGTTGCTGAACACCCAGTCGAGGACGTCGATAGACCCCCCACACAGAGCCGGAACGATCACGCACGTGACCAGGCGCTTGGCGGAACACACCACCTTTGACAGAAGACGCGGGGGGCTCACAAACTTGACGATCATGGCGTCGACCCAGTCCACCATAAAGGAGTTCATGGGGTCCAAGAACACGTCCATGCGATTCCACCGAGCGATGTGCGTCATGGTCAGCCCGGGGTCCATGGTGAGTTCGGTGCAGATGCTCATCACCACCTCTATGTCCCCGTTCCTAAAGGCCGCATTCTTTGCCATCGCCGTCCACTCAAGCTTCTTGGTCTGCACAAACGAGGCGAACTGGTTCTGCCCGAGCGCGTAGTTGAGGGTCTCCATGCTTTCAAAGGCGCTGTGCACCGCACATCGCCTGGTGGGACCGTTCCGGTTCCGCTTCTCGGTCCGCCACATGCGCGTACACACCAAGGCCACGAACGCCGCGTGCTCCCTGCAAAGCAGGAAGACAATGTCCAGTATCTCGTCCGGGAGGGTTTCCAGCATCTGCGGCGCCGTGGAGGCGTGGACGTATGCTCTGCGTTTTGGTAACGAGGCCGTCACAGGACAAGTGCGTTGGTTAGCGGCGTACGCACCAAGAGTGTAGGACAGACACAGGGCTCGCTAAGCTATCGATATTGAGATGACGATCTACTCTTTCGACTTATCCTCACGCGATGCCACCGCGGTTTGTAGAGATTGCTACACCCTTGGAGGACGGGGTTGAGTGGGCAGGGTCTGCGGGCAACGCGTTCGCGGCTTTTGTAGCGGGGTTGGTTGAAAGCGTACCTGTGCCCTCGAACATCACCGACCGGGTGTACGACCAGTTCAACACCGTGTGCTCGTCACTGGAGGAATACGACACGTTTGCGTCGGTCCGAGGAGCCGTTGCCGATGTCCCCAAACCCCATGGCATCTCGGCCTACATGTTGATGGCGGCCGTTGCGACTGCGTTGATGCGCGTGGTGTTCGTAAGAGCGCAAGCGTCAAGGATTCTGAAAATGTACGGGCAGTCGCGCGATGTGTGCAAGGACTTGTGACTGTGGGGTTGGTGGCCTGGTCGTTCTTGTACGCATAACTTCTAAAATGGCCATAATACTTACCATTTCTGCAGAACTTCATTCAGGCGTGTAATCACGTCGAGAGTTTCCCCCACGAGTTTTGACTCGTGTCTCACCGCACTGGAGTGAGAGGAGAGGCCCCGGACCGCCACCTCAAACAGCTTGTCCGGTGCCATGTGCACGTCCATTTCGAAGTCGGCGTTGGTGTAGGATCGTATGGCGGAAATCAAGGCACGGGTCTTGCTTTCGAAATCGGTGGAGTCCGAGGATGAGATGGGAGAGGGTGACTCCTTTCGCCCCTCCAGCCTCTGTCGGCGCGCTTCCATCCTGCGCTCTTTGCAGATCTGCATCCCAAGACTGCGTTGTTGCGCTGTATCGATGAGCGACGAACACGATGTAGAGGAGAACTTCATCGCATACGCGATCAAACACACTGGTCCGCCTAACTCTACTAAGACCGGAAAAGGTTTCTGTGCGTGACCTTTAGCGGGTGGCAGTCTCGCGAGCGTATAGCTCCGTCGGCGCCGGGGGTCGCTAAGATGAGCGACCATGCGTTCATGCGTCATACGAGTGGTCCACAAACTGCAGAAGCAAGGTCAGACTCATGAGTGTGTGCAACCCCTCTAAATATGAGGACGACGACATCGCCGTCTACTCCAAGGCCTTCTACATGCAATACGCCCAGGGCGACCAGGTCTTTGCGGAGTTCTTGAAGGCACAAGACGAAGACAAAGCGGAGCGGAATCGCAAGCGCCTCACTTTCAGCATTGCCGGAAAGGTGCACACGTGGGACAGCGTGGACCTTCCCGAGGACATGTGGCGCGAGGTAGTGTACCGAGACCGGCCCGTCGTGAACAAGAAGATCAAGCCCAACCCGGTTGATGTTGTGTTGGCACCGGAGGACGAGGACGACGAGTTTGAGCAGATGGGGCCACAAGGACAGGAGCAGCAGGAGCAGCAGGAGCAGCAGGAGCAGCA
>TARA_B110000967_G_scaffold101994_1_pt1 | contig 15891 bp, 15 predicted proteins | sample TARA_B110000967 | Tara Oceans TARA_B110000967 (sample SAMEA4397903) | marine metagenome | biome: Polar Biome; feature: [DCM] deep chlorophyll maximum layer (ENVO:01000326); material: water (ENVO:00002006), including particulate matter (ENVO:01000060) such as... | depth 35 m
AGACTATGGCAACATATAAGAAACGAGGCGGTAAACCGTCAACGAAGGCAGAATTAGAGACGTCAATAGAAGATGGTTCCACAACCGCAGAGGTTTTTAACTCCTTAGATGAATCGGCATCTCGAACAGAAGAGTGGGTTATAAAAAATCAAAAATATATTTTTATCATTGTAGGACTCGCAGCAGTGTTGGTTTTAGGATATCTAGGATATAGCAAATATGTTCAGGAGCCTAAAGAAAGTCAAGCGACAAATGATTTATTTCAATCCCAACAATATTTCGATCAAGCGGTTAATGGAGCTTCTAAAGATTCGTTATTCACCCTGTCCTTAAATGGATCAGATGGGAAATACGGTTTTATTGATATTACTGAGGTGTATGCCGGAACAGATGCTGGAAATTTAGCAAACTACTATGCAGGGATGGCTTTTTTAAACATGAAAGATTATCCGAATGCAGTAACCTATTTAAATGCCTTTTCATCTGATGACGATGTCCTTGGTCCCATTGCAAAAGGTGGTATTGGAGATGCTTTTGTTCAGTTAGAGCAGTTAGAGGATGCTTACGATTACTATGTACAAGCTGCACAACTTAAATCAAACAACTATACCACTCCGATGTATCTTTACAAAGCAGGAGTCATTGGTTTGAAATTAGAAAAAAACACCCAAGCTTTAGGCTTTTTTAATCAAATTAAATCGGAGTTTTCTGACAGTTCTGAAGCTAAAGATATTGAAGTTTTTATAGGCAAGGCAGAGGCAGCAATTAACTAAGTATGTATGGCCACCGAAAACACGCATTTATCTAATTACGATTCAACGACACTCCCAGACGCGACAAAATTTCGGTTTGGGATTGTTGTTTCAGAATGGAACCCGTCCATTACAGAGGGCTTGCTAAATGGCGCTACGAAGACTTTATTAGAGTGTGGTGTAGAGGATTCAAATATTAAAATCGTTCAGGTCCCTGGTAGTTTTGAGCTCATTTTTGGCGCAAAAAAATTGCAACAACAACATCTCGATGCTGTGATTGCGATTGGAAGTGTTATTAAAGGTGAAACGCAACACTTTGATTTTGTATGTGATGGCGTCACTCAAGGCATCAAAGATTTAAATATCCTTCATGATGTGCCGGTAATTTTTTGTGTCTTAACAGATAACAACCTACAGCAATCCATAGATCGTTCGGGTGGGAAGCACGGCAATAAGGGCGTTGAAGCCGCTATTACAGCGATTAAGATGGCGCATTTAAGTCATACCTTATAAATTCAACATCTGTTGATAATTTTTAATTTGATTCGTTTTTGACACTCTAGATTTAAGTATTTTTGAATAGTTTCAAATCACAAAATTGTGTTTCCTAGAAAACCCAGAAAATTTACGATAAGAGTCTCTGAAAAGGATATTTCAGATTCTAATAATGCTTCAAAAAAGGATCGTTTTCTTCTGAAATCCACTAGAAAATCACGGGGTTTTTCATTAACTTGGCTTTTAATTACACTGATCCTTTTGTTGATGGGATTCTACATATTGAATGCTTTATAATGTTATCTAATGGGTATATTTAAAACAAAACAAAATAAAAAATATAATTATACACCTCGCTTTTACAAAGGCGAACAAAGCCCGTTTGAAATAAAACACAAGTTTGATGATCAACGTGTGACCATTCAAAAAACAAATCTGAAAGGTAAAATCACCAATGCAGTTGATGATTTAAAAACCAACCCCAACATTTCTGCCAACAGAAGGGTTTCTATTATAATTTTAATATTGATATTTGTTTTCCTATGGATTATAGATTTTGATTTAAGTATATTTTTCTAATACATGGCTGATATAATTCAATTATTACCCGATCATGTGGCAAATCAAATTGCTGCTGGTGAAGTTGTACAACGTCCTGCTTCTGTAGTCAAAGAACTTCTAGAAAATGCAATTGATGCGGGCGCAACGACGGTCAAACTATTAGTGAAAAATGCTGGTAAGACACTAATTCAAGTCATTGATGATGGAAAAGGCATGAGTGTGACCGACGCACGATTGAGTTTTGAGCGACATGCGACTTCTAAAATTAGAGTTGCAGACGATCTATTCAACTTACACACCAAAGGCTTTAGAGGGGAAGCGCTGGCTAGTATCGCTGCGATTGCACATGTGGAGTTAAAAACAAAACAAGCTTCTGACGAATTAGGGACGCTTTTAACGGTCGAGGGGAGTGTTTTCACCTCTCAAGATGTAATTGTAACGCCAAACGGATCTTCAATTGCTGTTAAGAATTTGTTTTTTAACATCCCAGCACGACGCAATTTTTTAAAATCTGATACGGTCGAATTCCGTCATATCATCGATGAATTCCATAGAGTCGTATTGGCACATCCCGCAACCAACTTTTCCTTGTACCACAATGGAAGTGATTTATTTAATCTGTTAAAAGGAAACTTTAGACAACGTATTGTAAGTGCATTTGGTGGGAAAATGAATGAAAAATTAGTCCCAGTAGAAGAAACGACGGAGGTTTTAACCGTCTCTGGATTTGTTGGAAAACCAGAATATTCTAAAAAGTCTCGAGGCGAACAATTCTTTTTTGTCAACAATCGTTTTATTAAGAGTCCGTATCTAAATCATGCCATTTCAGCGGCTTTTGAGGGCTTACTTCACTCTGGAAAACATCCCTGCTATTTTTTAAACTTAGAGGTTGATCCAAAAAGTATCGATATCAACATTCATCCAACCAAGACCGAAATTAAATTTGATGATGAACAAACCATCTATGCCATTTTACGTGCAGCGGTTAAGCATAGTTTAGGACAATTTAGTATTGCGCCGGTGCTTGATTTTGAACGTGATAAAAATTTAGATACCCCTTACGGCTTTCAAGGCACGCAAACCCCCGTACCAAAAGTGGAAGTGGACCGAGAGTTTAATCCATTTTCTAAGTCTGGCTCAAACACTTCGTCCTATTCGAAACCAGCAACACAGGCTTGGGAAGGATTATACGTTGGTTTGGAATCTAAATCAAATACAGATAGTTTTAGTCAAGTCAATTATGAATCGGATGAAATGGCCTCGTCTATTTTTGATGATTCAACAGATCGAAAGGTTCAAAAAACATTCCAGCTACACAATAAATACATTATTAATACGATCAAATCTGGGATGTTGGTCATCGATCAAAACAGAGCTCATGAACGAATTTTATATGAAGATTTCCTAAGAAAGACAACCGTAAATGAAGCGGTCAGTCAACAGTTATTATTTCCCTTACAACTTAAGTTTTCGAATTCCGATCACACCATATTAAAAGACCTTCAACAGGCTTTAGAAACAACGGGCTTTGTGTTTTCTAACTTTACGATCGAAAGAGTTGAGTTAACGGGACTGCCCGTTGGAGTCAAAGAATCGGAAGTTCAAAGTGTATTCGAACAACTCATTCACGATATCGAGCATGAAGTTCCAGATGTAAACTTTAGTCTTAGTGACTTATTGTCTAAATCCTTAGCCAAAAGTTTAGCGATTAAAAATGGAAAAAAATTAGAAAGCGAAGAACAGGAATTTATAGTGAATACTTTATTTTCTTGTAAAGAACCTTCAGTTTCACCTTCAAATAAAACCATCTTTACCACTTTAAAAGTCGAAGATTTAGATAAAAAATTTAATTAATATGCGTCAATTAACCCCTACAGTAAAGCATCTTCTAATCATTAATATCATCGTTTTCTTAGGCACCTATTTGTTGGGGAATAAGGATTTTTTCTATGGTTTATTGGCCCTGTACTACCCGTTGAGTGCGAATTTCATGCCTTGGCAGGTTTTTACTCACATGTTTATGCATGGAGGTTTTCAGCATTTATTGTTTAATATGTTTGCTTTATTTATGTTTGGTACTGCCGTTGAACGTGTGTTTGGACAACGTAAGTTTTTGATTTTTTATCTGAGTTCGGGTTTAGGGGCTGTGGCTTTGACGTTTTTGGTGTATTACGTTCAGGTGTATCCGCTGATAAGTGATTTAAAAGCGCTAGGATTTTCGTTTGATTTTATAAAGGAAGTATCGAGTTTAAATATTCTTAGTGATCGGATGTTTCAAGGCGAAATTTTAGCTTCTAAAATAGAACCTGTGTTGTTAACCTATGGCCACAATTTGAGTCAACTCAATCAAGAATCATTTCGAATGTTATTCGATCTGAATGTGAATAGTAATGGATCTATGGTTGGTGCTTCGGGTGCCATTATGGGGGTTTTGGTAGCGTTTGGTATGCTCAATCCAAATGCAGAGTTAATGATGTTGTTTTTACCAATTCCGATTAAAGCAAAATATTTTATCCCTGGAATTATAGCACTCGATTTGTTTTCTGCCTTTACAGGGATGTCCATTTTTAGTCCGAGTAATACCGCCTATATAGCCCATATTGGAGGCGCAGTCACCGGCTTCCTATTAATGTATTTTTGGAAAAAAAATCAATTTGATAAATACCGTTGGAATTAATGAAAAGCCTTAATCAAGATATCAGAGAAAAATTATCAAACCTCAATATATTTGAAAAAATTATTGTCGCTAATTTCGTTATTTTTTTAATCAGCTTCATAAGCATGAGACTTCAAGGAACGGATGCCAGTTTGCAATGGCTCTCGCTCTCAAAGTCGTTTTCAGACGTTCTTTCAAAACCTTGGACACTTCTAACGTATGGTTTTTCGCATCATAGTTTTAGTCATTTGTTTTTTAATATGATTGTCCTTTATTTTTTTGGTCGATCATTTTCTAATTTATTCAAAGATGGTGTATCACTTAAAGTCTATTTATTAGGAATCTTAGCAGGGGGGGTTGCTTTTGTAGTGGTCTATACTTTATTCCCTTCGGGGCTTTTAAATACGGTTGGGCCTTTAGTAGGTGCTTCTGCTGGGGTCCGTGCGGTTATTATTTTCTTATGCGCCTATTTACCCAACAAGGAAGTTCGATTTTTCACCTTTCAATTTCCATTAAAGTACATCGGAATCGCTTTGGTTGTATTTGATATTCCAGGGTTGTTTTCTCAAAATTCTGGTGGAACAGTGGCTCATATTGGAGGATATATCTTAGGGTATGTGTATGCAAAACAATTTCAAAATGGAGTTGATATGGGACAATTTATCGATCGGATTATTGCCTATTTTTCAGCCTCAAAATCCAATCTTAAGACCGTTCATAAAAAGAAGAAAAAAAATTCTTTTGCAGGAAAAAAGAAGGAAGAGTTTGAACGTTTTGCGCATCAAAAACAAATAGACCTTATTTTAGATAAAATAAGTAAAAGTGGTTATGATAGTTTAACGCAAGCAGAGAAAGATTTTTTGTTTAGAGCTGGTAAATAGAGACGTTTGAAAAATTTAAATATAATAGATAAAGTTGTATTTCTGATAAATTCAGTGGTGGCACTGTTGTCGCTATTATCTTACGTAACTTATTATGTACCACCCAAATCGTTTCCACTAATTTCGATGGTCAGTTTATCGGTCCCATTATTCATCATTTTAAACATTTTTTTTGTCATCTATTGGCTACTCAAACTTAAAAAACAAGTAATTATTTCTCTGTTAGTTCTTGCTGTAGGGTATAATTATGTGACGTCCTTTTATAAATTCACGTCTCAGGAATCCTCCAATTCAGAGGATGCTTTTACACTTATGAGTTACAATGTTCGCTTGTTTAATTTATATGATTGGATTAAAGAGGATTCAATTCCTTCAAAAATTCAAGATTTTATTGCTGAAGAAGCTCCAAGTATTCTGTGCTTTCAAGAACATGATTCAAGTACTGGATTGAGTTTTACAGTATATCCTTACAGACACCAAACAAACACTTCCAACCATAAATCAGAACTCGTAATTTTGTCAACATATAAAATTCTGAATTCAGGATTTATTAATTTTTCTAATTCTGCCAATAGTGCCATTTATGCGGACGTTCTTATAAAATCCGATACCATTCGGGTGTATAATGTGCACCTTCAATCGTCTGGAATTAATCCCAATGTAGAATCGCTTGACAAAGAACAATCCAACAGGCTTTTAAAGCGTCTAAGCAGCACTTTTAACGCCCAACAATCACAAGCTGAGATTGTTGCTGATCACGTCTCCCAGTCACCTCATAAAGTACTGATGTGCGGAGATTTTAATAATACGGCTTATTCGTATGTGTATCGTATTTTGAAAGGCGACTTACTGGATGCTTTTGACAGCTCTGGACGTGGGTTTGGACGGACCTTTAATTTTAGATATTTCCCTGTTCGAATTGATTTTATTTTAGCAGATGATCACTTTTCAGTAGAATCATTTCAGAACTATTCCGTACCTTATTCAGATCACTTTCCGATTCTATCGCAGTTTTCTTTAGATAAATAAACAATCGCAAAAATCGGCAAAGATATGAATACAAAGACCAAAACCGACCAATCGAGTTTTGGAAGGAATGAGTAAACACACATAGCAACCAATTGCTAAGTAGGAGTGAAGTGGGTGGAAATCGATACTACAGCGACTGGGATCAAAAATTGGCGTAGCTAGTAAATGGTCGAGATCAATGATAAAAGTACTCAATAAAATGACATACGTTTTCTGCCATCGTTTTTTGTAGACAATTAAAGCCAACACTAACGGCCCTAAAAAATGAATCCCGTAATGCACAAGTCCTTGTGTCATCATCTAAAATGTTATAGGATTTTGTTTTAAATATGTCAAAGCATTAGGGCCTTCGTTAAATAATAAATCTAAGATGCTCAAGTTGTTGATGAACCCATGTTTTTCTTGAAAAACTTGAATGTAGCTCGGATTGTTAATGATGGATTCTTTACGTGCATTGACTAAAAATCGATAATCTGAATCGGAGGTTGATTTTGAAAATTGATCGGATTTCGAGACAATAAGTTCTAAATTCAAACAGCGGTTGATCACTTCAATACATTCAAAATTAAAAGCCGTTAGAAATTCTTTAGGGGTATTAAATAGCGCCGTAAATTCATCTTCATAAAATTCAAAAAATGGCGAGGTTTTATAAGCACTTTCTATAGATTTCCAGTGAATAGACTGCCAGTTAGAGGAATTATCTATCCTAATTTCATCAGTGTTTTGTCTGTTTTTTTGGGAATAATGAACAGGAATATTTAGTCCTAACTTTCCATTTGCGCCATAAATATAGCAGCGATTTCTATAGGTTTGTTTTTGGTACGAGTCTTGAACTTCAAATACTAAATTAGTGGACTGTACCATCATCATATAGCTGGCGATGTTTGGAAAAAATGTAGGGTAAAGAAGTGTCATACCAAAGTATTAGACGGTCGTATTTTTTCTTTTGCGCCATTTAGTATACCCAATCCATACGGCTAATAAAACTAAGAAAGGAATGAAGTAAGAGGTGCGTTCTCCATCTGGATGAACGGTTGTAAAGACACGATCCCACCGTATTTTATTGAATCCTTTGCCATTGGTGTTCCAACTCATCCATATAAAAACGGGCTTTCCTACCACATGATTAAAAGGGACAAATCCCCATCTCCGAGCATCAATAGAATTGTGCCTGTTGTCACCCATCATCCAATAGTAATTTTGTTTGAAAGTATATGAGTCAGAGAGTTGACCGTTTATAAAAATTTGATTTCCTTTTGTATACAGTCTGTTTCCTTCGTATTCAGTAATGAGACGTTTATAAACGGGCAGGTTTTTTAGATCAAGCGCCATTTTTCTACCTTTTTCCGGTATGTATAAAGGCCCAAAAAAGTCTCGGTTCCAATCATAACTGGGATCATGTGGAAATTCTAATGGATCTCGTTGTCCTTTTGGTTCTATGAAACGATCTATTGTCGCCACACTCGGGTGGTTTTTAAACACTTTGACGGCCTCATCGGACGCAGCAGGAATGATGATTTTATTCCCCATTGCATAAATGCCATCGGTAATATCATAGCGCGTTTTTAATTGCTCTATAATACTTCGTTCAAACGTTTTTCCGGGTTTTAAGGTCACTTCATAGCTAAATTGAAGCTTTGCACGATAGGGTAAAGTGTTTTGAATTCCGTTGATATATACATACCCATCTCTTATTTCTAGCGTGTCTCCAGCAATCGCCACACAACGTTTTACTAGGTTGGTTTTTTTATCAATAGGTTTATAGTAATTTCTATCTGGATTAAAATCGTTCATATCCAAAAGTGTATCTGCGGGCTGATTGAAAACAACGATTTCATTACGTTTAATGGTTTCCCACCCTGGTATTCGTAAATAGGGGAGTTGCAATTTACTTTTCAAAGACGTGTTTTGTGCCTCAATTTGATCGTCAAATAAATACGATTTTTTATTTATTATCGGAATCGTATCATGGACCATTGGAAGTCCAACCGTAGTCATTGGGACCCTAGGACCGTAATGCATTTTACTAACAATCAAAAAATCACCCACTAACAACGATTTTTCAAGCGATGATGATGGAATCACATAAGGCTGAAGAAAGTAGGTATGAACGATAGTCGCAGCAACTATTGCAAATAAAATAGAACTCGTCCATTCTCCTGAACCTGATTTGGGTTGTAAGCTTCTGTTTGGAATGTGACTGACATCTGCTAAATAATTTAAGTAGTAATTATAAAACCCTAATGAGAAAATTGCTAATACAGTATCAGAAAATTTGTTTTTTCCAAAACTACGAGCGGTTTCGACCCATATAATAATTAGCATGATTAAACTGATCACCGGTAAAAATAACAAGGCAACCCACCAAGGTGGACGGTTAATTATTTTCATCAATACAATGCCATTATAAATGGGTATGAATGCTTCCCATGCGCTTCGACCTGCTTTTATGTATAATTTCCAAGTTCCTAATCCGTGAACTAATTGCACGACTAAGAAAAAAATAAACCATTGAGATAATGTCATAATTGAAATAAGTTATTTAAATGTCTAAATTTATAAGTTAGTACTATTTATTTATAGTAGTTTAACCAATGTTTAACACGTCATTCATTGTAAAAACACCCGTTTTCCCAACAATCCATTCGGCGGCAACAACGGCGCCAAGTCCAAAACCTTCCCTGTTATGAGCGGTATGTGTTAATGAAATGCTATCGACTGTAGAATCGTAATTTACAGTATGTGTTCCTGGTACATCGTCGATACGTTTAGCAGTGATGGCTAATTTCTTGTCATCATTTAGAGGGGTTAACTCCCAGTTATCATATTCGCTATTTTCCAATACACCTTCTGCCAGTGTAATCGCTGTTCCAGAGGGTGCATCTTGTTTTTGAGTATGATGAATTTCTTCAAGATTTACATCATAGTCCGTCAGATTTTTCATCATCTTGGCTAAATGTTTGTTGAGTTCAAAGAATATATTCACTCCCAAACTAAAATTGGAAGCATAAATAAAGGCCCCTTTTTTGGTGTCACAAAGGTTTTTTATAACGTCCATTTCAGATAACCAGCCTGTGGTTCCCGAAATTACTGGAATTCCATTTGATAGCGCACTACTAATTGCACTGACCGCAGAATCGGGGGTGCTGAAATTAATCGCTACATCCACCATTTTGATGTCGTAAGGAGCGTTGTCTTTATCAATTTTCAAAGTCACTTCATGTCCACGACTGATCGCAATTTTCTCGATCACTCTTCCCATTTTTCCATATCCTAAAAGTGCTATTTTCATTTTAAAAATTAAAGTTTAAGGTGAGACCCATTTGTGATGATGCGTCCGGCGATTCAAAGTCATAATGAGGTCTGATGGCTAAATTTTTATCAACATTCCATTGTAATAAATGAGCATCCACGTTGGCATCAATAATATTTAAGGCATAGAGACCTATCGTAATTAAAAGGGATAATTCACTATTTCGTCTTAGCGATTGTTGAGCTCTAATGAGTCCATCATCCGAAACTATTGGAACTTCAGTTGGACCATAATATTCATCATCCGTAAACCCAGCCAGCCGTCTTTTATATGCCGATCTGTAGCGTTTATAGAGTTTGTTGTTTGAGTTGTAAAAATAGATTCCGGTTCCAAGGGCTCCCAAAACAATCGGAATTTTCCAATATTTCTTGTTATATGCTTGGCCTAATCCTGGTAGAATTGCAGAATAAAAAGCAGCTCTTGACGGCGCTAAAGCGTCTATAACAATGGGGGTATTAGTTTCAAAACCTAAAACACTTTGAGCATCCTCTTCAATTTGTGGTGCTTCGAGATCTTGAGCAAAATTAATCCACCAGCAAACACAGAAAAATATAACGAACCATTGCCTATTTATCACTTTTAAATAATTTTAAGATGCGATCATAATCTTCTTTAGAATGAAATGGAATTTGAATTTTTCCACCACCATTTTTCTCCATTTTAATGTCAATTTTATGACCAAAGTAAGACGCTATTTCTTGAACTCCTTTTTGAATAAATTCAGGAAGTTCAGTTTGTTTAGTCGCTTTTACTGATTTTGGACTGTGATAGTTTTTGACGAGTATTTCTGTAGCTCGAACGGATAACTTATTTGATAAAATTTCTTTATAGATGTCAATTTGATCAGATAGAGATCCAATATTAACGATTGCTCTTCCGTGTCCCATACTAATAAATCCATCACGCATTCCAGTCTGAATTAAAGGATCTAATTTTAATAAGCGGAGATAATTCGCAATGGTAGATCGTTTTTTTCCAACGCGTACACTCATTTGTTCTTGCGTCAATTGAATGTCATCTATTAATCGTTGGTAACTGAGCGCAATTTCGATAGGATCTAAATCTTCACGTTGGATGTTTTCAACCAATGCCATCTCTAGGGCTTCTTGATCATTCGCAGATCTAATGTATGCTGGAATTGTTTTTAGACCTAACAAAGTAGAGGCTCTAAAACGGCGTTCTCCAGAAACTAATTGAAAGGAATGAGGGGCTGTTTTTCGAACAGTGATGGGTTGTATGACGCCTAATTCTTGAATTGAAGACGCTAATTCACGGATGGCCTCTTCCTTAAATTGGGTTCTAGGCTGAAACGGATTGATTTCTATTAGAGTTAATTCTAATTCAATAATAGTTCCAATTTGAGGGCTTGTTTTTGCCGTGTCAATTGAAGTTTTAGTATCTTTTGAGTCCTGTAAAAGAGCAGATAATCCGCGTCCTAAGGCTTGTTTTTTAATAGCTTTGGCCATTATATTACTGTTTACTGATGATTTCTTTAGCCAAACTTAAGTAATTTGTAGCACCTTTACTATTTACGTCATAATAAATTATACTCTCACCATAACTTGGCGCTTCACTCAGTCTGACATTACGTTGTATAATGGTTTTAAAAACCATGTTTGAAAAGTGATTTTGAACTTCTTCAACAACTTGATTAGACAATCGCAATCTTGAATCATACATGGTGAGTAACAAACCTTCAATGTCTAAGTCTTGATTGTGAATTTTTTGAACACTTTTAATCGTATTTAATAACTTACCTAAGCCTTCTAGTGCAAAGTACTCACATTGAATGGGTATGAGGACCGAATCGGCAGCAGTTAGTGCATTTAGCGTTAAAAGCCCGAGTGATGGTGCGCAATCAATAAGAATGTAATCGTAATTTGATTTAACAGATTCAATGGCTTGTTTGAGCATGTATTCTCGTTGTTCCATATTAACCAATTCGATTTCTATGGCAACCAAATCAATATGTGCAGGAATAATATCAACGTTTGTGGCAGATGTTTTTTGAATCGCTTCTTTAGCTGTACAATTATGTTCTAAAAGTTGATACGTGCCTAGCTCTACAGATTCCACATCAATTCCAAGACCCGAGGAGGCATTTGCCTGTGGATCTGCATCAATTAACAAGACTTTTTTATCTAAAACCCCTAAGCAGGCAGCTAGATTCACCGTGGTTGTGGTTTTTCCAACGCCTCCTTTTTGATTTGCAATAGCAATGAGTTTTCCCATTATTGATTTAATTTTATTGTAAAAATACAATTATTTACGAGTAATTAAAACCAAATTGTTTAAGAATTTAATCAAATTTTCAACTGAATTTGAAGCGTCTTAATTGAATGTATTTTACTTTGTTTTCATCAAAAAATAAATAAAGATAATTTTTTTTGAACAGCCCTATTTTATCTGAAATACGATAGACGCGAGCGTCCTCTAGTTCATCATAGATAATGCCTAAAATAGATGTGATTTCTTTTTTTGTACAGCCATGAAGTTTATTAAAACTCTTATCTTTAAATGAAAATGGTTTTAAGTCTTGTTGATTTAGTTTTTTAATAGTTTGATAAAACGACGTATGTTCGTTCGTGTCGTTGATTATTTGTGTTTGTTTTTTTGATTTTTTTAATTTCTCAAGATTTTGATTCCGTATGATTTCTCTAGATAAATTCATATAGTTTATGGAGACCTCACGGCTGGCTTTATAATCGACCCCATTTACATTAAAATGGGATGCTTTGTGTATACTTATATTTTTTTTGAGAATTGTTTTAAATATTAGGTCATCAAAATATCTAATTAACTCACTGTAAATGGGATTGGTATGACCCGACTGTTTATCGTTCATCGTTAACAATACCCCTTCAATATCCAAGTTTAAATTGCTTGTTTTTCTAATATGTTGAATCGTAGAGAGTAATTTACTTAATCCGTCCAATTCGACAAACTCACATTGAACAGGGATTATTATGGAATCGGAGGCAACAAATGAATTTAAAGTCAGAAACCCCAAAGATGGCGGACAATCAATAATAATATAATCATATTCATTTTGCACTTTAGAAAGGGCCTCTTTTAATCGATTTATATTGTTGTTTTCAATATTGATCTCAAGTTCAGCAAGTTTAGTAGAGCCTGGTATTATTTTTAAATTTGGACTGTGAGTTTCTAAAATACATTGCTGAGTATCAACGTCCCTTTTGAATAGGTTTTCAACTGAAAACCGAAGGTTTTTGGTTAAAATACCCAAACCAGCCGTAGCATTCCTTTGTGGATCGGCATCAACAAGCAAAACTTTTCGATCCAAAATGCCAAGGGCACCAGATACATTTAGAGCGGTTGAAGTTGTACTAACGCTACCTTTTTGGTTAGCGACTGCAATAATTTTTGATAGTGGCATATGAGATTTGGGCTTTCATTTGCAACTTACTTATCAGTAGATTCGGTTAAGAATTGTCTAAGGTAATTAATTTATTAAGATATCCAAAACTGTTATAGCGGCATCGCTAATTTTAGTGCCCGGCCCAAAAACAGCGACGGTTCCAGCATCGAATAAATATTGATAATCTTGTTTTGGGATGACACCGCCAACAATGACCATAATATCTTCGCGTCCATGTGTTTTTAGAGCTTCTATCACTCTAGGAACCAGTGTTTTGTGCCCTCCTGCTAAAGACGATACCCCTAAGATGTGAACGTCATTTTCAACCGCTTGTTTCGCAGCTTCTTCGGCGGTTTGAAAAAGTGGTCCAATATCAACATCAAACCCTAAATCGGCATAGCCAGTCGCTACCACTTTTGCACCTCGATCATGACCATCTTGCCCCATTTTAGCAATCATTATTCTGGGGCGACGCCCTTCTGATTTCGCAAATTTATTGGCCAATTGTTTGGCTTCTTCAAAAGATACATCGTTTTTAATTTCTTTACCGTACACGCCTGAAAATGTTTTTATATCTGCTTTATACCGTCCAAATTCGTGTTCCAATGCATCGCTAATTTCACCTAATGTTGCTCGTTCTTTGGCAGCTTCGACGGCTAAAGCTAATAAATTTTCGGTTCTATTCGCAGCTGCTTCGCTGATTTTTTCCAAAATTTCTTTCACCTTTTTCGAGTCACGGTTGGATTTAGTGGTCGATAATCGGTCTATTTGTTGTGAGCGTACAAGTTCATTATCAACTTCCAAAATTTGCAATGCATCTTCGTTTTGGAGCTTGTATTTATTAACGCCGATAATAAGGTCTTGACCAGAATCGATACGGGCTTGTTTTCGGGCAGCGGCTTCTTCAATTCGTAATTTTGGAACCCCCGATTTAATGGCTTCAGTCATCCCGCCCAAAGCTTCCACTTCTTCAATATGACTCCAAGCTTTTTCGGCAATTTCGTGGGTCAGTTTTTCAACATAGAAACTTCCAGCCCATGGATCGACTGTTTTGGTGATTTTAGTCTCTTTTTGAAGGTAAAGTTGTGTGTTTCTTGCAATTCTTGCCGAAAAATCGGTGGGTAAAGCGATGGCTTCGTCCAAGGCATTGGTATGTAAACTTTGGGTGCCTCCAAAAATGGCTGCCGTCGCTTCAATACAAGTTCGAGCGACATTATTAAAAGGATCTTGCTCTGTTAAACTCCAGCCACTTGTTTGACAATGCGTTCTTAATGCTAATGATTTTTTATTTTTTGGATTAAATTTCTGTACAATTTTAGCCCATAACATACGTGCAGCACGCAGTTTGGCGATTTCCATAAAGTGATTCATTCCGATGCCCCAGAAAAAGGATAACCTTGGCGCAAAAGTATCGATATCTAGTCCTGCGTCTAATCCTTTTCTTATATATTCAAGTCCATTTGCTAACGTATAAGCGAGTTCTATATCGGCGGTTGCGCCTGCTTCTTGCATATGGTATCCAGAAATACTAATGCTATTGAATTTTGGCATGTGTTTACTGGTATATTCAAAGATATCTGACACAATTTTCATGGACGCTTCGGGTGGATATATGTAGGTGTTTCTAACCATAAATTCTTTCAAAATATCATTCTGAATCGTGCCACTCAATTGATGCAATTCCACCCCTTGTTCTTGTGCTGCGACGATGTAAAATGCCATAATGGGCAAAACCGCCCCATTCATGGTCATGGAAACACTCATTTGATCCAAAGGAATTTCGTCAAATAATAATTTCATATCCTCGACAGAATCAATGGCAACCCCTGCTTTTCCTACATCTCCAACGACCCGTTCGTGATCACTATCATACCCACGATGGGTGGGTAAGTCAAAGGCGACGGAAAGCCCCTTTTGTCCCGCTTTTAAATTTCTTTTATAGAAAGCATTACTATCTTCTGCTGTTGAAAATCCAGCATATTGTCTAATGGTCCATGGGCGTTGGACATACATCGTGCTGTAGGGACCTCTTAAAAAAGGGGGCGACCCAGCTGCAAAGTTTAGGTGTTCTAGAGTTTCGGTATCTTTTTCAGAATAGCTGGATTGAATTGCGATTGTTTCGGCCGTTTCAAAAGGTTTTTTTGAAATGACTTTAGAGCTCATACTTTCTAAAACAATATGTTGAACCTTTTTTCTATTCATCTTTCAGACGTTTTTGTTCAATTTCCTCAGAAATTCTACGAGGGATAATGGGTTCTAATAAAGTTTTTCGAGTCTGTTGTTTGAGGAATGGATATAACTCAAGTTCCGTTTTCATTTTGTCGGAGGCATTTTTTTGAAAATGGGTTCCCAATAGACCTTCATGCCCCTCATCGTATATCCGTTGTTCTTTTTGAGCGTGCTCTTTAAGTTTTCGCTGGATAAGTCCTTCTTTGAGGAGTTTTAAATAACCGCCTTGTCGCTCAACTTCTTTGAATAATTCTAAGGATTTTTGAGCCAATTGATGCGTCAAGGTTTCAATATAATACGCACCTTCTGTTGGGTTTGAAACCGCATCAAAATAACTTTCATTTTTAAGAATCAGTAATTGATTTCTTGACAATCGATCCCCAAATTCATTATCCTTGTGGTATAAATGATCGTAAGGCATATTAATAATTGTATCACTGCTTCCCAAAATAGCGCTCATGCATTCTGTAGTGGTTCGAAGCATGTTGGTATTATAATCATAAATCGTTTTATTGCGACGACTCGGTTGGGTAAGGATGTGGCAGTCGATAGAACCGCCATACTCCTTAGTGAGACTGTGCCATAACACACGAACT
>TARA_B110000967_G_scaffold111052_1_pt1 | contig 15879 bp, 14 predicted proteins | sample TARA_B110000967 | Tara Oceans TARA_B110000967 (sample SAMEA4397903) | marine metagenome | biome: Polar Biome; feature: [DCM] deep chlorophyll maximum layer (ENVO:01000326); material: water (ENVO:00002006), including particulate matter (ENVO:01000060) such as... | depth 35 m
CAATACCAACTTCGCCACGCCTGTAAGCTGGTTATCTAGCTTTATTTCGTGTGGCGTACCCTTTTTCCTAATCTTCACAATCCTTTATGAGTCTATTTATTTACTCTTTACCAACGAAAACTTTCCGGTTAAAATGCTACCTCTTTTTTTAATCGAGGGCCGCCAGTGGAAATGGGACTACCGCCTTAACTTTGCAGGTCTTTTGGAGTACGCAAATCTACAAAAGGTTGTAAGGCGGTCTTCGCATGCAAGGACGCCTACGCTGGGCGCCCACGCAACTATGGACCTCTACCAAAAGCTTAATAGCCTGTTTGGCTCTGAGCTTCTCGATAACAGTCTACGCGTCCGAACTGAGCTATTAAAAGGTAGCAGGGGCTCCTTTTCTTTACGGGACTTTAATCTAGTTAACAGCCTTAGCCACCAAAAAAGCGAGGCCAATAAAACACCGCTAGCAGTTAACCTAAGCTCAACGTTCCTGCTTTTTAAAATCGAAGAGACCATCAAGCGAATAGTTACCGCCAGCAAAGGAGTTGTTGTTCCGGACAGCCCTCTTATTAAGGCGCATATCACAGGTTGCGACGTTATTCACTCCTGGACTGTACCTTCCCTTGGCGTACGCATTGATGCGGTACCCGGCAAAGTTTACTCTGTCAAGATACCCTTTAAGCACTACGGTGTTTTTGTAGGTCAGTGCAGCGAGATTTGCGGCTTGCGTCATGCCTATATGCCTATATCTATAACCTTTTTACCCTCCCATGTGTTTTCCACACAAGCCTACCTTTTAGTCTTCTCCAGCGTCGACTTCTATTTCTCTAGGTTTTCCAGAAAACTGCTTTTCTAGTAGCTAGTTCAGTTTGTTTAATTTTCTTTTTTTATACTTTCTTATTGTACTCGTGAAATTCAATTTAGTCTTTCACTTTTTTTCACTTTTTTTCACTTTTATTCTGGCTCAAGGCGAACGCAAGTTGCTGGCGACTGTTACAAGGCGAACGGGTCCTTCGGTAGCTTACGCTAACGGTGCATTGCAAGCGCTCCCCGACCTTTTTAAGTTCTTAACAAAGACGATTAACCTGAGCTACAAAGTTAACAGACTCTATTACAACTTAGCGGCGTGCTATTCCCTATTGTCCGGCTACTTCTTGTGGTTTATATGGTCGTTTGGTACGGAAGGCAGTAACTTTTTAAACTTTGATTACAGCTTTTTTTTTTTTATGCTAGTTACGGTAGTAAACATTTACGCGATTATACTAGGCGGCTTTGTGGCGCTCTCCAAATACGGTGTGCTAAGTTCCATACGTGTTATAGCCCAACTATTTTCATTTGACATCATACAAAACCTACTAATGTGTTTAGTTTTTATTATATTTAGCAGCTACTCTTTCGAAACGTACGGCAGCTCCCACATGGACAGCCGGACTAATCTGATGTTTGAATATATTTTCGTTGTGTTCTTAGCCTTTTTGGCAATGCTTATGGAGAATTTCCGGGCGCCTTTCGACTTGGCGGAAGCCGAAGCGGAGGTTATAACGGGCTACACGGTAGAGTATTATGGTTTCCTCTTTTTTGCGTTTTTGTTCTCCGAGTTTTTAAGCCTTTGGAACGGTATACTTTTCTTTAATCAGATATTTCTCTCGGGTTCTTCTCTTTTTTACTAGCCCCTTATATTTTTTCACTTTAGCAACGACGCATTTTAATCTGTTCGAGCTTTCTCACTTGTGCTGGTACGCCGCAATTGTGAATACACAGTCTAAGCTATTTTTAACATCGTTTCTTTTCTCCAGCGTTAGCTGGTTTTTTTTTGCGTTTTTCTGAGTTTTACCGCCGCAACTAAACCTAATTGCGCTATCGTTCACTACCCTTTTTTTTTTACTCCTACATAAAAACCATCACCTCGTTTACCCTATCGCCAGCTATTCTCTCCTTCCTAAGGGCACACACTCCTACCACTTAATGCCCCTTGACTTGTTGGAAACACCGCTCTTCGTATTTTTAGTAGGCACCCACCTTTTAAAAGCGCTGTCCCTAAAGTTCTACCTGAGCTTAGCGTTTTTATTACCTATATATTTAGGCTCACGCAATCTGTATAATTTTTCCATGTCTTTTTTAAATAGCCCGAGATCCTTCTTCTTCAATTTCTTAGAGAAATGGGTTTTTACGACTAACCACAAACGTGTAGGTATCAACTACATGTGGTACGTAGTCATTGCCGGCGTTGTTACAACTGTTTTTGCTACCGCGATTAAGCTCGAATTGGGCGAGCCCGGCTCACTTTACTGCGGAGGTAACATGAGGTTGTATCTTTCTCTTGTAACCGGCCACGCAGTCATTATGGTTTTTCTTGCATACGTCCCAGTTTACTACGGCGTTTTTACCAACTACTTAATACCCATTCAGCTTGGGGCGCGTGATTTTGCCTACCCCCGGCTTAATAATTTTTCATTTTGGGTTTTTCCGCCGTCTCTCTTTTTTTTTTCAAACGCACTTCTAAAGTACCAAGGCCTTGTGAGTGGCTGAACATTTTACCCGCCGCTATCGTCTAAAAAATATTCCTCAAGCTTTAATATGGATATTACGATACTCTCCGTTTTATCCATTGCGACGGCTTCTCTTATTAGTACCACAAACCTGATATCGACTTACCGATACATGCGAGGCGCTTCCATGAAAGCCGACTATAGGTTTATACCCCTGTCCGTTTACGGTACGTTGTTCGGAGCCCTTTTATTTACGTTCGCGGCGCCCGTTCTAGGAATAGCTATGTTCATGCTCTACTTCGACCGCCACGGTATTACTAATTTTTTCAACGTCGCCAAGGGCGGAGACGTGGTTTTGTACCAACATCTGTTCTGGTTCTTCGGGCATCCTGAAGTCTACGTTTTGATACTACCCACCTTTGGTTACGTTAGCAATATTATCGTTTTCGCCACTCGCCACAACCTTTTAGCTTACGATCATATGGTTATAAGCATGGGGGCTATCTGTCTGCTAGGTTCCATTGTTTGGGGGCATCACATGTACATCGGCGGGCTCAACCGTGGCCTTAAAAATCTTTTTTCTGCCACCAGTCTGTTTGTAAGTATACCGTCCACTCTCAAAATACATGCTTGAATAGCGACTTTACAGTCAGGTAATCTGCATTTTTCCATACAGCTTGTTTGGATTTTTATATTTTTAACAGGTATTCTTTTAGGTGGTATCACCGGTATGGTTTTAGGTATGGCTGGCTTTGATGTACTCTATCACGACACCTATTACGTTGTCGGGCACTTCCATTTAGTTTTATCTATGGGCGGATTTGCTGTTATATTTGCTGTTTTCTTTCACTACTGGTTTTACTTTTTCCGAGTGGGCTACAACAAATTTTTAGCCGTTCTCCAAGCGGTTTTATTTTTTGTAGGTGAGCTTACCACATTTATACCCGCTCTCTTTTTAGGCATGTCGGGTATGCCCCGCAGAATAAACGACTACCCCATTTACTTTTCCGGTTGGCACAGCCTTTCTTCGCTTGGCCACGGCTTAGTCGTTTTAAGCCTTTTTGTTTTTCTGACTCTTGTACTAGAGTCCAAGTTTAGCAGCCGTAAGTTCTTATACGCTAACAAATACTCCAAGGGTGTACCCTATTTTGCGAACAGACACTCCGCTTACTTAATGCTAATAACGCAGCTGCGCACAAAACTTAAGCTAAAAAAGATGTACGATAATCCGGCGCTGACGTCGTTTTAACTAAGCCATAGCACGCAACACGTAACAGTACCCTTTTGACTTATTCCTACAAAACAATACTATTTATATCTACTACTGCGGTTTCCTCTACTGTTTATAGTTTCTTTCTATTCCCTTCAGCCTCTACAGAACTTTTTGACATGGGCTTGGTAACCAGCCTGCTAGCTTTGTCGGCCCCCATTTCTGCAATTGCAACCCAGGCCAGCAGCTCGCTTAGCCTTAGCCACGCGCCCCAAGCGAGTCTTGGGAGCGGCCTAGCTTTTTCAGACGACGTAGCACACCTGCTCCTATTAACTAAGGAGTTTACTCTGGGCTCATTCACAAATAGTATTCCTTTTTTCGAGATGTTTTTTCTAACACTAAACTTCTTAGCCGTCGTTTTTTTTTTAGATCTTGTTATCAATCTATTCATTTCTAATGTTAAGTCTTTCTTTTGGTTTAAGCCCTTTAACTTTTTGAAAACTAGCTTTTTTTTATCCTATACTTTTATGACGAGCATAGATACGCTTTTAGCATTTGTTTATTTTTTTTTTTCATTATACTTTTTAGAGCTACACTTCTTTTTTGTATACTCTTTAAACATTAGTTCAGACAGCGCCATCTACCAATTTAACTTTCTGTTGTCAAGTTTTTTTTTTATCTTTATTATTAAAACCCTGCGTAACCTTTTAGAAAAAGGGTTTATCTTTTCGATGAGCTTTCAGTTTAACGAGTCTATGCAGTTCAACTCTGCTGAAATTGACAAACTCATTGAAGGTGGCACCGGAATGTCATTTTCGTTTGTTGAAGACGATGACTACATAGTAGTAGCTCGCTTCTTTGTTAGGACGCTTTTCTTTATTTTCTTTTTTTTTTCTACTTTTTTCGTTTGGCTTCTACGTTTTATAATACAATTCGTTAGGCTACTCGTGCTTTTTATGATACACACTATTTTTGAACTGGTTATCGTAAGCGCGGACTCTGTTCTATGCGCTTACTCAACCAACTACTTATTCGCCTTCAAGTACGTATTTTTTCTGTTTTTTTTTTTCGGATCTTTTCTTTACCTTATTATTTACCTAAATCTAATGTTTACTCTCCAGGTCTTTATTTTTTACTTCTTTTCAGAAGTGTTCCAGTCCAACTTTATTACCGATCTGTCGAGTTTCGTAGCCGCCAAACTAAAAAAGATTTAGTCTAGTGACGATGCGTCAGCCAAGCGTTGCGTAATTACTTACAGTTAAGCCCCCTAAATAAAAAGGCCAAAGCCGTCTTTTCCTACAATTCCTATTTTTTTAACCTCAACAAATGACCAATCGACAAAGCACCTAAGGTCTCCAATTCTAGTTACTTAGTAGGATTCGGTTTCTTGTTTTTATTCCACGCTTACGCTTACCCTGCGTTAGACAACTTTGTTTTTTTTACTTACAACTGGTTTACGTTTAACTTTCAGGTAAGCTCTATTTTATTTTTAGTAGCCTATTTTTTAACATTTAAACAAAATTCTTGGTTTTTTTACTTCTTTCTTTTCACCTTAGCTTTCTTCTATTTTTTTTTTGGTTTCGACGTAAAGGGCTCTCGCTTTTACAAGCGAAACCTATTACTAACTTCCAGCCACCTCGTCTTGAACTGGGACGCCCTATTGTTTATTTTTTTCTTCTTTGGTTGGGTGTTCAAAATAGCCCGGAAGTACTCCCTGGAAAGCTACACCCTACAGGAAAGCTTTTTTTATAAAACTGCGTTACCTTCCGTATACATGTTTGAGCTTTTTACGTTCAGTGTAGCTCTTAGCTGGCGCTATCTAAACGGCGGTCTCATGGGCTATTCCACAATAATGTATTTAAAGTACTACAAGTTTCAGTTTATAACAAGTATACTCGTAACCAAACTCATATTTTTTATTTTTGTTTACGCCTTCTTTTTCTTCTTACTTAGCTTACTCAAGCAAGGCTCACGCCTATACTTTTTTGCAGCTTACTACCTACTCTTCCTTATTTTAACAATTTTCCTGTTTAAAGAGTTTTCCGAAATGTGAAGCTTTCTCCACCAAGTAGCGCCGTCTAACCTGCTAAAGTTCACTTACTTTAAATTTTTCTTTTATCTGCTATTTTTTAATTTTCTTCACGCATATTTAGTTGTGGGGTTCACTCTTGTAGGCTTCACCCTCTACCTTTCTAAGTTTTATAACTTATATTCGGACTTTTACGATGTTATCTACATAAATATTAAAAATTTCTACCTTATCATGTGATTAACCATACTGGCTTTTTTTTCTGTGTACATTATACACGACGTTAACATCTACTTCTACTCGCTTGTCTCTTACTAAGTTGAACTGCTTTATTTTATAAACTTTTTTTTTATACAATTTCTCATGTACCTTAGCTTGCTAGCCTACTTTTTTTTTAAGCTTAGTTCGCAGGGCCGTAAGCAACCAAAGCTCTCCGCGCAGTCAGACAGCTTCTTTTACAAGCAAACTGCGCTACTAGTTGTATTTTTATTTTTATCGCTTTCTTACCAGCCTGCCTTAGGGGCAGAGCACTTAACCAGTAGTTCACTTGACGCAGCGTTGGTGCACGCACCTCTCATTATTGTGTTTTCCGGGTTTATTTTGCTCTTTTTAGAGCTTTTAAAGTCCAGCCATTTTAAAGCGCAGCTATCGTCCTTACTGCTTTTTATTTTTCTGGTATTTTTTCTTTTCTTTTTCTGCTTTTTTTTTACCCTAACAAACCACTTTGAGTTGATGTGTATTTTTGAGTACACGAATGCCCTACTGGTTTTGTACATTCTAATTACGACACCGAGCTTAAAGCCCAGTGTAGACCTTTTTAAAAGCAGCCTGGGTAAGAATACGAAGTTCCTCACTTCTTACTTCTTCCTACCCGCATTACTTAATTACTTTTTCTTGCTGTTTATAATATCTATATTTTTATTTTACTTTTATATTTATTTAATTGTAGACCTTTCATTCGCAGTGGGGTTTACTGCAACCTCCATCTCAAATAAATCGTCTATTTTTACTACTTTTTTCCTTACCTTCCTTATTTTCAAACTAGGTATAGCGCCCCTCCATTTCTGGAAGCTGGAGATATTCGAAAGCTTTAGGCTAGCCCACTTTTCCTTTTTCTCTACTATCTACTTCCTTTTTTCCCTTGTTTTTTTCGACTTTATTTCTTCCCGTATGTCGCTATTGGCAGGGTCCGGCCCGTTCTTACTCCTTTGCGCCTTTATTCTATACAACCTCTTCTTTTGCTTTTTCCACATTAACACAGCTTTGAACATTAGGCAGTTTTTAGTTTTAAGCGCACTACTCAACCTTAACCTCGCACTATTAAGCCTTTTACTTAGCTTAGAGTGCACGCAACCCTTTTTTTTATTTTTCGTAACCAGCTACGTTGTACTGGCTTTTACTTTTTACTTTTACTTTATCATTAGCAACAGCGGCGCGCGGTATTTTTCTAACCTAGCGGGCTCTTGGAACAATACTTTTTACTACTTTTTTTTCTTACTACCCCTACTTAGTCTAAGCGGAGGGGCCCCCTCTTTAGCTTTCTTTTACAAGCTAAACTTTTTGTTAACTAACCTACAAGAAGACAGGCTTATTCTAATAAGCTTATACATACTTAGTATAATTGTTTCGGTTGTTTTTTACTTTCAATTGTTTAAGGTAAACGGCGGCACCTACGAGATAACAGCAAAGCACAACGCCCCGCTTAACCCACCGCGGAGGTACTTGTTAATCTTTTTTTTTATTGTCCTAATTACCGCACTATCAACACCCCTTTTAGGCCCCCTCTCTTTTTACCTACTTGATAGCTTTATTCGTGTCACGGGAAGCCTACTTATCGGCCTTTAACCCAAGGCCGGTTTGATTCTCACCAAACGGGTCAAAACCCGGTTAAGCCGGGCGCGCAGACTTTGCTCTAACCCGCAAAAAAAAGGGGTTGTTCAAAAATTGTATACAACTAACCCACGCAAACCTAACTCAGCCCACCGTAAAGTAGCTAAGGTCCACGTCTCAAAAAATAAAACTATTCTAGGGGCTGTTAAGGGGGTGTCACACTCGCTAAAAAAGTTTTCAAAGGTTTGAATTAGTGGCCGCGGCTTTAGGGATACCCCGGGTATCAACCTTAAGCTTATACCGGGTAAGGAGGCGTTCGTAGTTTTAAACTTTAAACAAAAAAGAAGATCTTTTTTTGGCCTTAAAAGGCCAACCCGAACAGCTTAATGTGATTTATTTTTAAATTTTTTTTATTACTGGGTGCGTTTCTTTACTACGAAAAGTCATTCTATGGGATTTTAAGCCTTCTCAAACTGTGACTATTCATAGCATTGGTTTTTTGTTAGCAGCGTCGCTACGTTTAATGCTTTTTTGAAAAGAGTTTACTAAGAGAGGCCGTGCCGACTTTTGAACAAACGCTGTAATTGGGCGGCTTTTCAATAGCTGACTCTCTTCTACCTTTTACTCTTATTTTTTTTTTTACAGATCCTACCTGTCTAAGCTTTTTAACGTTATTATCTTCTCAAAAAGTTTTAAGCTGCTTAACGTTTTCTTCTTCTTTGAGCATATATCTCTTGAGCAGATACTGTTTCTATTTTGGCTAATTTTCTTGTTATCGTTTTCGCTTTGTTTAGTAGCCCTGCTATAGTCAGCTATTTTGAGTTATTTTGATTTCATTCAAGGAGGTCTTCGGCACATGGTGTCCTGACTACGAATAGGTTCCCTTTGGCCACTCAGTTTTGGTCTAGCCTGTTGCGCAATCGAGCTATTACACAGCGTTTGCAGCCGCTACGATATCGAAAGATTCGGCTGTCTCTTTAGGGGTACGCCCCGCCAGTCTGAGCTACTTATAGTAGCCGGTACTGTAACACCTAAAATGGCACCTGCTTTAAAAAAGCTACAGGAGTTCATGGCCAAGCCTAGCTACACAATTGCTATGGGTAGCTGTGCAGGAGGCGGCGGGTACTACTATTTCTCTTACAGTATTGTGAGAGGCTGTGACCGTATAATACCTGTCGACACTTATGTGGGGGGCTGCCCACCTACTGCAGAAGCGCTGTTATACGGGATTTTAGTTCTGCAAAAAAAACTAAGTTCTTGATTTGAGCCTAAAGTGTCTAGCTGATGGTACTAGTTTGTAACAATTCGACACGGCCCTAGTAACATCTTGGCAGCGTATGACCAAAGTACAGTCAAGTCGGCCCTAACCTTAAACTTATTCTTTTCCCCACAAGGTAAACTACAGTTTAAGTTTTTCTACCTTTTTATATTTAAGTTTTTTACTTGCATTTTCAACTTTACACAAAGCAAACACCGCCAAACACTAATCAGAGGCGTTAAAGGGCCAAAGAAAAGCTTTAACACTTTTATTGTAAAAGCGCACCGCCTCATTCTACATACTTTTACCCCCGTTAACTTGACTAGTCTCCTACTTTTTACATATTTACTTAATCAAAATTACTTTAATCTTATAAAAGCGCTCAGCGTAAAAAAGGTAGACTTTTTCTTATCCTAAAGCACTTGCTTTATTTCAAGTCAAAAAACTCATTTATTTTTTTTGAGGAGTGCAGCTTAGTTGACCATCTCTCCTACAATTCTAAACTGCGCCCAATAGCCCTAAGCCCCCTGCGCAGCTATTACTTGCGAACTTTCGCTTTCAAATTTAACTTTTTTTAACTAATCAACTTGCATAATTATACAAAAAACCACAGCCCTGCTAACCACGAGAACAGCTTTGCAAATAAGTCAACTCATTTTTTTATTTCCGCAACTCTCGCGGCCGCTTTAACTAGACTAACCTATATACCAAACTTCAATGATCGGGTCAGTTTGTTTCTCCACTACAACCCAAACGCTTTCTACCTTCTTATGTTTGCATACTTTTTTTTTGTAGTTCTGTCCATTTTCCTGTTCGTTGACAACGATAGCCTGCACGAGCGTGCACGTTGAGAAGTAGAGTACGTCCTGGCTTTCAACCCTGCCGCCTTCTGCTTTTTAGTCTACTTAACCCTAGTTGCCTCTGTTACGTTTACCCTTTTAGTCCTAAAGCTCTTATTTTCTTACAACAGCTTTATAATCGGTTATACGCAGTCACTATTTTTCTTCTTATTCTTATTTTTATCCTATTTCCTATTTTTACTTTTTACGAAAAGCCTCGTAGCAAACAATATCATATCTAAGCTTGCCCGGTAGCTATAGCTGCGGTATCGCTTACCTTAGCCGTCTCTGGTTAATTACATTGTATTTTTTTACTTTTCTACCCTTGTAGCCCGCGAGCTACGCTCAATGTTTGTGCAGTTCGGCCCCCAGCACCCCGGTTCGCACGGACTTATTAAATTTACGCTAGAAATGTTAGGCGAGACTATACGCAATTCGATTTTATACATCGGACTCCTTCATAGAGGTACTGAAAAGCTTTTTGAGACCCGTCCTTTCTACATGGGCACACCCTACATGGATAGGCTAGACTACGTTTCAACGCTAACAAGTGAACACGCACATGTTTTAGGTATTGAAGGTCTTATTGACTATCAAGTAGCCTCAGCAGCCTTTTTAAAAATACGGACGGTCTTTGACGAGATTACTCGAATAAAAAACCATCTTATGCACATTTCAATATTGACCTTTGACACAGGTAACTTTTTCATATTCTTTTTCTTCCTCGAATGGCGCGAGCACTTAATGGGTTTTTATGAAGCTGTTTCCGGAGCTAGGCTGCACGCTGCCCTTTACAGACCGTTTGAAACTAGATTTTCATACTTCAATAGCTACCTTATTGACAGTATGTTTTCATACTTCAATTATTTTTTATTTTTTTTTAAAAATTTCTTTCAGCCCCTTTTATTCTTTCGTGTGCTCAAGCTAAGGTTTATGGGCATAGGCTCTATGTCAAAAAACTTTGTGAAAAACGCAAGCATTTCTGGCGTTATTGCAAGAAGCTGCGGTTTAAAGTACGACGCAAGAGCTTCTTATCAAACGACGTATGCCTTTTACAAGTACTTAAGCTTCAAGATATTTACGGGTGACTACGGTGACCTATACGACAGGATGTTGTTAATGGTAGGCGAGATAGTGGAAAGTGTTTTGATAATCGTACAGACACTTTTTCGGGTTTTTGTCCAAAGCTTAGATAGCTCTCAGCAATACGGCCAAGGTACAAATACCGGGCTGACTAACCTAAAATACGTTTTAGATAACTCAGTTCAACGGCAATACGTTTAGCGCTTTAAAGGGCAGTGTTTTTTTTTCATTTCTTCTTCTTCTTTAAATACTCAAACGTCTTTAAACAAGGCCCTACGCACATAGCCGTTTACAAGAAAAAAATCAATTACTTTAAACACTTTTTTAACACCATATTCCTCTACCTAAAATCCAAGCAGCTAAGCGCGCTTCACAAAAGTCGTTTTAAGTCAATGCAGCTAACATCTAAAGTATTACCGTACCTGGGCGCGCTTACAGCAGGGGCCACCCAGCTAGTGTCACCCTTTTTCTATTTCTTTTGGTCTAACTCTTTTCGTATCCGCTGTCTATTTAGTCAGCACATCTTTTTTTTCCCCCCTTACGGTAAAAGACTAACCGCAACCAGGCGTAAACCTAAACGTAACCTATTTCTTGATAAGCTCCTCCGGTTCTTCTAAGCTTACCGGGAAGGGGCTCAGGGACTCATTATTCCTCAGCCGTTGATTCAATTTCAACTAAGCTTAACCCACATTGGTTAACGTGGGTTCCACGGACAGAACCTGCCTTGTTTAATTTCAAATTTTTTATGGATCGTATCCTTTTTTTTACCGGAGCATTCACTTTCAAGTGGGTTAACGGCGTTGCTACATTGTTAATGCTAGTCGCTTTAATGATGGGCGTGAGCGGTGAGCTTATGTGCCTATGGTACTCAACTTATATTACTGAAGTAAAGGCAAGCTTGCTTTTTATGAAATACAATACCCAAATTGGTGACATACTCGTGAGGTCACACAAAATGCTGGTAGCTGTTGGGTTCGCTAGCGTCTTTTTCCATATGGCCAAAGCCATCCAAGCCAACGCTTACTACGGGTCGCGCGCGGGTATGTGAAAATCGGGTATGGGTATACTCATTATGATGTTTGCGGTTTCTTACATGGGCTGTATTCTACCTTGAACTGTCCTAAGCCCAACACTTTACACAATGGTTCAGACTATTGTGGACACGTACCTAGGTGGTTGAGCTGTTTTCTTACTTTTAGGCGGCGAGAAGATACCCTATTCAATACTAGCACGTACACTTATAGCGCATATATTACTATCTGTAGCAGGTGCTGGTTTCCTTATGTACCACATAAGGCTAGTTCACTTTGGGGGGAGCTCTGTAAACAAGTATATGTCTTGACCCACTAACGAGAGGCCTAACTGAATGCCTGACGAGATTGTAAAGGAGCTCTATCTGCTGTACATCTACTTTTTTATTTTCTTTTTTCTAATTTACCGCAAGGCCGCTAGCTGAGGCAGCACGTACTTAAGTCTCTACAAATTTTACTATGGTGGTGCCACAAATTGAAATAACCTTCCCACAAGCATCGAGCCGGAGTGGTACTTTTGAATTTTTTACTTTTCTCTGGCCAGCGCACCATCTTTATCGGGGGGTTTGGTTAGGGCCGCTGCCCTATTCCTATTTCTAGGGCTCCTACCTCTTGTTAAGGACATGCAGTGCATGAAGAGCGCGGACACCGCCGAGCACAGCGCACTAAATATAGGTTTGGGCTTTTTTTTCACAACTGTTTTTTTAATCTTTTTTAATAGGTCCAAGGGCGCTTGGTGGCACGTTAAGTTTTTGGACGGGGCACTTACCAGTATATGCGTGTACGAAGTTATGTTCACATCCATTAATTTAGAGCTGGCGCTTAAACTATCAAGAAAGCAAACAGGCAAGCGTAAGGTTTAGTTAATATCTATTTGCTTTATTTCTTTGACATTTTTAGAACTTCAACCTATTTTTTCTGGAGGGTTGACGTCTTTTTCAACTACGTAACTTTTTGGTTCTGTTCCGACATTATTATATTTTCTTTTATTTTCGTCTTAAAGCTTACTCTTGTTTGATTTTTCGTTGTTTGGCTTCGTTTGAATATGCTACGCCTAAGGTTTGACCAAGTTGCTAGCTATACCTGACACGAGCTGATAGTCTACGTCATTTTTTTGCTTATCCACGCTATCCTACTAAGCCTACTCCTTTAAGTACTTACCTCTGACCGCTTTTGTCTTATTTTTTATTTTTTAAAGCCCTTAGCGCCTCGTGGTGCTTTGTCGATGTTTTTTTTTTTGTGCTTTTCTATTATATTTGTTTTTGCTATAGCTTTTTATTTAAACAGTACATCTACTTTTTTTCAGTCGGCCTACTCTTCGGCTCTATTAGCCTAATTGGATGAATGGGGTTTACCTTAAGCTTTCTTATTCTGCTCATATTATACAGTACGCTAGTAGTAGTCTTCTGATCCTTTTTTGTCGCCTTTGAGGATCAAAAAACTAAAACAGAAAAAAAAAGAGTAAGCCTCATGTTTACCCCACTTATTTTCGTATACTTTATTCCTACGACCCCCAGTGCGTTGTCGGCGTTAAGCACATTTATACCTGTTTTTAACCTGACGTTTTTTCAAAGCAACGAGCCCAACGAGTTTTTATTCTTCTTCTTGATAATATACGTCTTTAACCCGTTTACGTTTCTGTTCATTTTTTTCACGCTAGTCTTAGTGTGCTTTAACATAGTTAGTTTACTCCTACTTAAGCAAAAAGACTACTTAGGCGCCAACCGCTTAAGCTTTAACTTTAATGTGGGCGCCTCCAGTCCCCAAAATCCGGTTAAATCCGGGCGCATAGGTTTTTGATCAACCGTGTCTTCTAACTTAAGCTTTCTAAGTCTAGGTAAAAGTACGTAACCGCTCGATTAAATTTGTAACATTTTTGAGGGTTTTTTCCAATCCATTTGAGATAAGGTCGGCATGCCCGGACGTTTTGGTGTGGTCTACACCATTTAGGGAACGAGTTATATTTTTCAAAGGCGCAAAACTTAAATACTACCGCCTTTTTTTCTTATAAAACTACTCGTACGCCACAAACAACAGCGTACGTCCGCGTGGGCTAAAGTGTTCAGTAAGTTTCGCAAAACCAAGAGTGCAGGCGTCTTTGCACAGGGTAACGTTTACCGTGCCGTGACCCCAGTACGAGCTAACAAAAAAAAAATAAGCCCCGTTACTCCGCTATCACGCAGCAGTTATACGTTTAAAAAAGATGGTAGTCTGGTAAGTTCTGCGGCTAACTACGGTTATGTCTTTTCCAAAAAAGCTTCAAAAAGCTTTTCTAAGCTAGGTTTTTTAGTTATAAACTACAGGCAAAAGAAACTTTCACGTAAATACAAATTAGCACTTTAAAGTTCTACGTAAGCCTACAGTCAAGTACATCTAAAGAACTTGCTAAGTCAGCCTTGCTACAGCTTTTTAGTGTTTTTAGGCAGCCATTAGCCTTAAAGCAAAGGCGCTTCTTTACTGTAATTTTTAAGCTGCTATTCTCTTTTATTCAGTCTGACCGCGCAAGGTGGCTTGCGTTCTCAAAACTAGTATTCATAAACACTTGGGTCACTAGACCGGCGTTACCCGTAGGTACCAAAAGGCTAAAAAATCCTATAGCAGCTTTAGCCAAGGTTACCCCTGAGCTCAGGATGCTTTCCTTAAAGCAAAGCTTTAAGGCGTTTAAACACGTATTGTGCACGCTTATGAGTTTAGGTTTTATTGTTTCAGAGCTCAGGCACAGACACAGGTTTGCTATTTCTTTTCTATTTTTTTTTGCTGCCAACCCCAATTTAATACACATTTACAAGTTTTCTATTTACAAGACCAGTGCCAACTTAAACAAAGTAGCGTCAAAGGTATTTAACAAGTAGTGTCTGCCTAATTTATATTACGATTACACTTTTACAGAGCGCGCTATGCAGTACAACGCCTTCGAGCTAGGCGCCATTAGCCCTATTAACTACATATTCGTCTTTATAATTTTTACTGCGATCACGCCCGTTTTTTACATCAGCCCCACTGAGCGCTTTTCCAGTGTCAGTCTCCATTTTTTTCTTTTTTTTATCGTTTTTATAGACGCCCTTTGCTTTTTGTTTACCAAAAACTATTTTCTACTTTTATTTTTTTACGAGCTTCTGGTTATACCTGTTTTTTTTATACTAAAATACTACGGCCACTACTATCGAAAAATACAAGCCTCTTTTTTTATACTTATTTGAGCACTTTTAGGATCGTTTTTTATTTTCGTAGGTTTTATCTTATTCTTTTTCCAGGAAGACTTTATGCCAGGTACAGCCTTTTTTTTAGATACGTCTCTAGCCTTTTGGGGGCTTTTCTTTATTTGCTTGGGTTTTTTGGTTAAAGTGCCCATGTGACCTTTTCACTTTTGGATATCACGGGCGCACGCGGAAGGGCCCTCCAACCTTTCGATCTTTTTAAGTGGCGTTTTGGTTAAACTTTCCATTTACGGCATTCTAAAATTCCTCTACCTCAGCCCTATAAAAATGAACTTCACGCTGTTCTATTATTTAGCTGTCATTGGTGTTATTGACTCCACACTCAAAATGATGATTCAAATAGATTCCAAGGTTGTCATAGCCTTTTCTACAACTGTTCAAATGAACCTAATTTGCTTTATAGTTTTTTCTCTTACCACAGAATCTCTCGACACCTTAAAGCTTGGCTTAGTGAATCACTTACTAACCGCGTCTATTCTATTTTTTTTCGCGGATCAGATTTTAGTCCGTTTCAACACTCGCGAATTCTTCTTCTTATCAGGTCTTTATTATTTTCTACCCTTTATGTCCGTAAACTTAACGCTTTTTATTATAAACCAAATCAATTTCCCAGGGTTTTTAGGTTTTTTCCTGGATGTTTACTTCCTATCCACCACTTTAGCACTCTATACAGGTACATCCTTTTTTTTATTTTTCTTCTTGTTTGTTATTGAGCACCTATACATTTTATTTTTTTTTTTAAAAATACTGTACGGGGTTTCAACAAAGTTTAACCACGTTATTTTTAAGGACCTCTCTTACGACGAAACCCTTCTGTCTTTATTTCTCCTAGGCATCTCTTTTTTTTTTGGTATGTTTCCCCTAACGTTATCGGTCCTTTTTATATAGAGCCTACACCCCCCCCCCC
>TARA_B110000967_G_scaffold180539_1_pt1 | contig 15877 bp, 14 predicted proteins | sample TARA_B110000967 | Tara Oceans TARA_B110000967 (sample SAMEA4397903) | marine metagenome | biome: Polar Biome; feature: [DCM] deep chlorophyll maximum layer (ENVO:01000326); material: water (ENVO:00002006), including particulate matter (ENVO:01000060) such as... | depth 35 m
TCACAGATATTAGTGAAGCGGGTCTTGAGTCCACCAGCACATCCTTGTTGCACAATGCTGAAGCGGCGCGCATCCTTACACGGGTGATGGACGTTTCTCGTCCGGATTCAATCAGGGCTGTGGCTGATGAACTGGTGGCAAGCGGTCACCGTGTGGATATCTTGATTAACAACGCCGCCATCGATCCCAAAGTTGAGGGCGACTTAGGTGTGCTTGAAACATCCCGTCTGGAGAACTTTCCCTTCGACCAATGGGATTTACAGTTGGCCGTGGGTCTCACTGGAGCCTTCCTGTGCAGCCAGGTATTTGGCACCGCCATGGCTCGGGATGGCAAGGGCGGTGTGATTCTCAATATTTCTTCCGACCTCTCAGTGTTCTCACCGGATCAGCGCTTGTATCGCAAAGAGGGTTTAGCTGATGACATGCAGCCGGTCAAGCCGGTGACTTATTCGGTCATCAAGGCAGGGCTGATAGGACTGACACGCTACCTTGCTACTTACTGGGAGGGTCGCGGTGTGCGTGCTAACGCACTTTCACCTGGAGGAGTATTCAACGACCAAGGCGAGGAATTTGTGCAGCGGCTTACTTCTCTGATTCCTCTGGGACGTATGGCAAACGGTGATGAATACAGCGCTGCAGTGCAGTTTCTCTGCTCAGATGCCTCTGCATATTTGAATGGTCAAAACATTGTGATGGATGGTGGGCGCTCAGTATGGTAGGTTTACCCATAAGGTTGCTGTTGTCTGATAAATCTTTACTGAGATAGGTGAATGCTTGACATATATATAATTCTTACAAGTTGTATGTCATCGTAAAATACTCCTTTTTCTACTTAAAAAAGTCATGGTTAAACAGTCATTTAAACAGTTATTGAAAATAGTTAGTGAGAACCTAATATTGCAGTATTAATACTTAAGTGAGGGCTTCATCGAGGATATGAATGGTTAATTTAAAAAATGAAAATAAGGGTTTTGTGAAAAGTGTAATAGAATTTTTTCCGCCTCTAAGAAAGCTGGTGAACTCACTAAACAATGAGCCAAAGCGCGATGAGTTCGTGCGCCTTCAGCTTTCAAAAATTCGCTCTGGATCGCTCCTACTCGATGCTGGCTGTGGTAGTCAGCGCTATCGTCAGGACTGCAGACATCTGGATTACCGAGGGCAGGATTTCGGTGCGTACGTGCACGATGAGAAAGCGGGCTTTACAGATGGTTCGGGGGGAGTGAGTGGGTACGAGTACGGAAATCTAGATTACACAGGGGACATCTGGCACGTAAATGAAAAGGCAGGAACGTTTGATGCGATATTGTGTACAGAAGTTTTTGAACATATCCCGTACCCGATAGAAACGGTCAAGGAGTTCACAAGGTTGCTAAAACCTGGTGGTATTCTAATTTTCAGTGCACCAAGCAACTGCCTCCGACATTTTGATCCCTATTTCTTCTATTCAGGATTTTCTGACCGATGGTATCAGAGAATCTTTAGCGAGAATGGATTCCAAATCGAAACATTGGAACCGGTCGGCGACTATTACAGCTGGTTGGCCATGGAGTTGGGTAGGACGGCCATGTCCAATTCCCTATTTTCGAAATGTATACTCGCGCCTGCCTTTCTCTACTTGGCCTCTAAGCGCAGAACGGATCAGTCTGTCAACACTCTTTGCTCTGGTTATCACGTGGTCGCACGCAAAACGCTGGAAGGTTAAAGTGCCTTCCATATTGCCACTTGTATCCATATTAACCCCTTCGCTAAACACTGGCCGATATCTCAAGGATACCTTGCGCTCGATATCGAAACAGAACTATGGGAATATCGAGCACATCGTAGTTGATGGAGGCTCAACTGATGAAACACTTGAGATTCTGCAGTCGTATTCCGAAGTGAAGTGGATAAGCAGAGTGGAGGGGCCTGAGTCGACCATAGCTGAAGCGTACCGTGAGGCTTTCACAATGTCGTGTGGTAAATATATATTTCAATGCTGTATATCTGATGGTTATCTGGATCAGGAGTGGATCAGTACCTGTGTAGATACTCTCGAGGCCAATCCCGACATTTCCCTTGTCTACGGCCTGCCACAGAACATGAGCGAAGAAGGGACGTTTGGCAGGGTCGCGTATCATGAATTTTTTGATGATCCCCCACCTAGTGGACGCGATTTTCTGGCTTTCTGGCTAGGGACTGGTTTTCTTTTTCCTGAGGGAAATTATTGCGTACGGAGGGAAGTGTTCGATAAGTGCTATTTCACCAATCAATCTGACGATCCCTTTATGAAACATTCTGCGCTTGGTTTCGTGTATGGTTTCGTTTCTGCTGGCTACTTGCCTCTTTTTATTCCAAGAATAGCAAACTTTGGACGCATACACTACTCGAGGCAAATCTGGAATCGAGCAAACGAAAAACCGATAGATCTTCTCTATTCTCGCATGGTGAAGGATTACGCGAAGTCTTTATATTCAGGCCAGTTTCAGCACCATTTTCGAAATGGCTCTTCAGTCACTATCGGAAAGATAGAGCCGTCTGATTTGTCACAGCTGAGGAGGAGCATTCTCCGTCACAGAATCGCTCGTAAGAAACTTTTTCGGAGGGACTTATATACTATCTACAGGAAACTGTGTGTGCGTTACCCGCTATTAGCACGTTTGATTGGCCGTTACCATCATCAGGCAATCAGACAAGCTCCCGAACGCTTTTAAATTCGTGATGTCACGAGTGCGCCCCGCATTATTTCTGGATAGGGACGGTGTTATCAATATCGAGAAGGACTACGTCTACCAGATCTCGGATTTCGAGTTCGTTGATGGGATTTTCGATCTTTGTCAACAAGCATCGGACTCTGGCATGGCCATCGTGGTCGTGACAAACCAGGCGGGAATCGGGCGGGGCTATTACACTGAGAGTCAGTTTTGGGCCTTGAGTGATTGGATGTGTGATCGCTTCTCTGAGCAAGGCATAACAATTGATGCACTTTATTTCTGCCCCTACCACCCCAAACATGGTGTTGGAGATTATCGATGCGAATCTTACGACCGCAAGCCGAATCCGGGGATGATTCTGCGGGCACAAGCCGATCTTGCGCTCGATCTCGAACACTCTATTCTCGTTGGAGACAAGGTATCGGACATCTCAGCTGCTCGGGCAGCCGGTGTTGGACTCACGGTAATACTTGGTAGTGCCTTTGTTGCTCATGAAGCTGGCTCTGAGCCTGATATTCAGGCCGATTCGCTGCAAGAAGTTCGTGAGCGTCTTTTTGGCATGTCAGAACCACCGACATGACTGCGAAATCTCTAGGCACGCCATGCTATCTCTAACAATCAACTGAATTTATTTGATTTTTAACCAGACAATAATCATATCCTATTTGCATAATAAATCATCCACATAAATCCCTCGAAGGGCCAACAAAGATTATGACTTAGAGAAGTTGACTCCGCAAAATGCAGTTGATTGTATTATGAGTAATGACCCAAGGCTGCTAGTGTTTGTGATGTAGTTGAAAGAAGGTTTGGATAGCAGGAAAGAAAAAAGGAAGAAGAGATGGCGTATATACAACTAAAAATAAAAAAACTAGAAGGTTAATATGATAATTACAAAAACTCCATTTAGAATCTCTTTTTTTGGAGGGGGAACTGATCATCCGGAGTGGTATCGAGAAAATAAAGGTGCAGTTCTAGCGACAACATTTGATAAGTACTGTTATATTAGTGTGAGACAACTTCCACAATTTTTTGACCATAAATATCGAATTGTATATTCAAAAATTGAAAATGTAACAAATATTAATACAATTCAGCACCCTTCTGTTAGAGAGGTACTGAAATATTTTAATTGCCAACAAGGTTTAGAGATTCATCATGATGGTGATCTTCCAGCCAGATCAGGTCTAGGCTCTAGCTCTTCATTTACTGTGGGGTTAATAAATGCAATGAGAGTATTTAAAGGTATGGATATTTCATCATATGAATTAGCAGAAACAGCTATTCATATAGAGCAAAATTTAATAAAAGAGTGTGTTGGATCTCAAGATCAGATCTCAGCAGCTTATGGTGGTTTTAATGAAGTCAGATTTCATTCGAATGATACATTTACTGTTAAACCAAAAACATTTGCGCCTAATAGGGTTGATGATTTGAATAATCATTTGATGCTTTTCTTTACAGGAGTTTCTAGATTTTCGTCACAAGTAGCTGAAAAGCAAATAGCTAATATGAAAAATTGTCATTCTCAAATGGATGAAATATACGAAATGGTTGCTGAAGGTGTTTCAATTTTAAATAATATTAATACACCAATTAGTGAATTTGGAAAGCTTTTACATCATGCTTGGAAGATTAAGAAAACCTTATCCCAAAACATTAGTTCTTCAGAAATTAATGATATCTATGAAACTGCCATTAGAGCAGGGGCTGAAGGAGGTAAAGTTCTCGGCGCAGGAGGAGGCGGTTTTATTTTATTTTTTGTAAAACCAGAAGATCAAAAGAAAGTGAAAAATGTCTTAAAGAGCCTAACTCATGTTCCTTTTCTATTTGAAAATAGTGGCTCTCAAATTGTTGTTAACCAGCCCAATGGATTCTAATATAATTATTACATCTAATAGAATAAATGGACCAAAAAAATGATTGATGCTTTATTTATAGTTCCAGGAAATGCAAGTGGAGTATATCAGGATTTATCTGAAGACTATTCTGCCGTTGAAACTCCAACATGGGCGTTGTTATTAGCTGAATCAATTAGATCAGTTAATCATAGTGTAAGTATTATTGATGTTACTGCTGAAAAACTTTCACATAAACAGGTATTAGATAGAGTTTTAGCTAGCTCTCCAAGATTTATTGTATTTGTGGTATACGGACAGAATGTAAATGCTGGAACCACTAATATGAGTGGAGCCATATCATTGTCTAACCATTTGAAGAGTGAAGGAATCAAATCTCCTCTGGTCTATATTGGGTCCCATGTCCAGGCCCTTCCAATTGACTCACTTGAACAAGAAAAAAGTATTGATATAGTATGTACTAATGAGGGTGTTTATGCATTAAGAAACCTGCTAAATCTGAAGAGTATCAACCCTGTATCTCTCGCTAAGGTTAAAGGAATAGGATATAGAGACTTTGATAAAGTTAAACTAACTAGTCCAGAATCTGTAGTTCCTCAAGAGAGACTAGATATTGACCTTCCAGGATATGCATGGGATTTATTGCCATTTAATGAAACGCCGTTTGACTTATATAGGGCTCCAATGTGGCACGCTGAATACAATTATAATCTTCGCACACCTTATGCAGCTATTCAGACTTCATTAGGTTGTCAATTCCAGTGTAATTTTTGCATGATTAATATAGTTAATAGAAATGATAATGAGCGAATTGGGGTTGCTGGAAACTATAATAAAATGCGGTATTGGTCAACAGACTTCATTATTAATGAGTTTGATAAGTTAATAAAGATGGGTGTAAAAACTATAAGGATAGTTGATGAAATGTTTTTGCTGAATCCCAAGTATTATATTCCATTGTGTGAAAAATTAGCTGAAAGAAATCTTGAAGATGATCTTAGAATGTGGGCTTATTCAAGAGTTGATACTATAAGAAGACCTGGCATATTAAATTTAGTAAGAAAGGCGGGTATTAAGTGGCTAGCTTTAGGAATTGAAAGTGGTGATAAGCAAGTTAGGCTAGAAGTGTCCAAAGGTAAATTTGAAGATGTAAACATTCATGAGGTTATTAAAAATGTTCATGATGCAGATATTGAAGTAATGGCAAATTATATGTTTGGTCTTACATCTGATACGAAAAGCACTATGAAAAAAACACTTGATTTAAGTTTGAGTCTTTGTACATCTGGTTGGAATGCTTATGCTGCTATGGCATTGCCAGGGAGTCAATTATATAAAGATGCAATTGAAAAAAAATACAAATTACCAGATGACTATACAGGCTATTCTTTTCATGCATATAATACTCAGCCACTTCCAACTGAAGTCTTAACCCCTGGAGAGATTTTAAAGTATAGAGATGAAAGTTTTACTAAGTACCATACTTATGAGCCATTTCTTAAGAGAGTAGAGAGTAAGTTTGGAAAGGCTGCGGTTGAAAATATAAAAAAAATGACAACCGTTAAACTTAAAAGAAAAATTTTAGGTGATTAAACAGCAATTTGAATAATTCATGAAAAATAATCTAGACAATAAAGATAATGAGCTGCAAAAAAAAGTCTTATGGATTTGGAGAGAGACATTAGCTATCCACCTTCGTGCGCCTGAAACTAGGTTAGCATCATCACTTTCTGTAATTGAAATTTTTGTAGCCCTTTATTACGGTGAGATACTTAATTTTAATTCTGAAAACCCATTAGATGATATGCGTGATAGATGCATTATTAGTAAAGGTCATGGGTCTATTTGTATGTATCCAATTCTTGCAGATTTAGGGTTTTTCCCATTAAGTGAACTTCTTCAAGTTTGTAAAAAAGGGAGTTTTCTGGGCGGGATTCCTGATCCTGTTATTCCTGGATATGAAACAGTTAATGGGTCACTTGGGCATGGTTTAGGAGTTGCGACAGGGATTTCATTGGGTCTTAAAACTAAAAAGAAAAACCAAAGTGTTTTTGTAGTCACAGGTGATGGTGAACTTCATGAAGGTGCAAATTGGGAGGCAATAATGTTTGCCTCTCATCACAAGCTTGATAACTTAAATTTAATTGTAGATAATAATGGTATAAGTATGTTGGACCATACAGATAATATAGTGACGCATTCAAATCTAATAGCTCGCCTAAAATCTTTTGGCTGGGACTGTGAAGAGATAGATGGGCATGATGTTGTGGCCTTAAGAGACTTACTGCTTAAGCAAAAAAATACTAAAAATGGAAAACCCAAGGCAATTATTGCATCTACATTAAAAGGCAGAGGAGTTCCTGGTTTAGAAGGTGCCCCACTCTCTCATATTATTAATCCTAAGCCAGATTTAATTAAAAGTCTATTGAAAAATTTTGATGATGATTTATTGGAGCATGAATGAGTATTAAGGCTCTCGCAATGCGTGATGCATTTTTAGAATGTATTTACCAAGAGATGAAAAGTGATAGTATGATATTTTTTGTAAGTGCAGATTTTGGCTCTCCAGTGCTTGATAAAATTAGAGATGAATTTCCAGAACGCTTTATAAATGTTGGGATTGCTGAACAAAACCTTATTAATATTTCTGCAGGTCTTGCGCTTGAAGGGTTTAAGGTTTTTGCATATGCCATAGCTCCTTTTATTACAATGCGTTGCTTTGAGCAACTTAGAGTTAGTCTTGCTCTTTTGTCAGAAGTAAGGCCAATGAATGTAAATTTAATAGGAGTTGGTGCTGGTTATAGTTATGTCGTATCTGGGCCAACACACCAATGTTACGAAGATTTAACCCTTATAAGAGCCTTGCCAAATTTTCAGTTATTATCACCATCTGATCATATTACTGCTGCATCTTTATTTAAAGAATGTATCGGTATAAATGGACCAAAATATTTACGTTTTGATGCTCAAGTTCTACCTGTAATTTATAACTCAATTAAACCTAAAATATCAGATGGATTTCATGTGCACAATCAAGGACAAAAAGTTTGTATTGTGGCTACAGGTTTTATGATGCATACCGCTCTTGAAGTATTAGAAGAAATTTCGAACGATGGAATTAAGATAGGTTTAATTGATATATTTAATTTAACCAGTTTTAATGATGATAAGTTTGAGTCAATTTTATCAACTTATTCAGGAATAATAAGTATCGAAGAAGGTTTTAGAGGCCGAGGAGGTCTTGATTCTATGCTTTTTGAATTTACCTCTCGCCGTAACCTTAATGTTCAGCATTTAAATTTAGGTGTTGAGCCGGGCTATAGCTTTGAATTAGGCACCCGTTCTGAATTACATGAAAAAGTTGGTATTGGGGTTCATTCAATATTGAGTCAAATAAGATTATTTTTAAATAAAATTTAAACTATTATGAAATATCCATTAATGCGTAATAATATCTTACGCGAAGATTTAGATGCAGTAATTGAGCACTTGAAGCAGGATGATCCAATCCTTACCCATGGTGCTAACGTTCGAGCCTTCGAAGCCGAATGGTCCGAATGGCTGGGTGTGAAGTACAGCGTGTTTGTCAACTCTGGCTCATCAGCGAATCTTTTGACGATGGCGATTCTCAAGATTCGCCATTCAGAAGGGGGTGAAGTCATTGTTCCGCCTCTGGCATGGGTTTCCGATATCGCATCGGTATTGCAGACCGGATTCAAGCCAGTTTTCGCGGATATCGATCCATCTACATTGAGCATGGATCCCACACAGATTCTGGCCAAGATTAATGATAAGACGCGGGCCGTTTTCCTCACCCATGTTCAAGGGTTCAATGGGCTGACGGATGACCTGCTAAACGAATTGAAACAGCGCAATATTCCGCTGATCGAAGATGTCTGCGAATCCCATGGCGCAACTCATAATGGTGAGAAGCTGGGAAGCCTTGGCTGGATATCTAATTTCTCTTTTTACTATGCCCACCACATGAGTACCATCGAAGGTGGAATGGTCTGCACCAATGATTCAGAGGTTTATCAGCAGCTTCGTATGCTGCGTTCTCATGGTATGGTTCGTGAAGCCACTGACCCAGCCGTCCGCGAACACTACCAGTTGGCAAACCCAGAATTGAACCCAGACTTCATCTTTGCCTTCCCTGCCTACAACATGCGTAATACCGAGATTGGTGGCATCATGGGTCTTAGCCAACTCAAACGTCTGGATCTCAATGTGCAGCGCCGTACTGCAAATCTACTGCGATTTCTGAAACAAATTGATCCAAGTAAATACAGAACCGATTTCAAGCTAGAAGGCTCTAGCAACTACGCTTTCAACCTCATTCTAAAGCACCCAGATGACGACCTGGTTCAACGCCTCATGCAAACGATGCGCAATTCAGGTGTCGAGTTCCGGCGAGGTAGCGCAGGCGGTGGGAATCAGATACGCCAACCCTATCTGAAGGGTGTTGTCCCGGATGGCCACCATCTCGAGTTTCCTGAAACCGAACACGTTCATTTTTATGGATTCTATATTGGTAATTTCCCCGATCTAAGGGATGAGGAAGTGGACGCGCTTTGCATAATTCTGAACTCGGTATGAGGTGGCAGTGACCACGGCGATCATCCTCGCTGGCGGTTTGGGTACCCGTCTTCGTAGTGCTGTGACTGATCTTCCGAAACCGATGGCACCTATTGGCGGTCGCCCATTTCTTGAGTATCAGCTTGATTACTGGATTGCCCAAGGGATAAGCCGTTTTGTGCTCTCGGTCGGCTACCAGCACGAGGTGATCATTGATCACTTCGGAACCAGCTACAAGGGTATTGAACTCAATTTCGTCATTGAAGAAACGCCCTTGGGTACCGGTGGTGGTCTGTTGTTAGCTGCAGAAAAAGTTGGCAATGACGCTCCATTCTTGCTTTTGAACGGCGACACCTATTTTTCAGTAGACTTGAAAACTTTGACCGAGTTTTCCCAGGAAAAAGACGCGGACTGGTGCTTCTCACTGTTCCATTCAAATGAGGTGGGGCGCTATATGGGCATGGATGTCTCGCCACAAGGGCAAATCACCTCGCTCAAATCGGATACTGACCATTCGGGTTGCTTGGCTAATGGGGGTGTGTATTGGGTTCATCCACGTGCGTTACGCAGCAGCAGATTTGCCCCCGGTAATAAGGTTTCCCTAGAAGATGACATTTTTCCATCTGCCATGGCCTCCGGCCAGCATCTGTTCGGTATCGAGTTCCCCGGCATCTTCATCGACATTGGTGTGCCAGATGACTACCATCGCGCCTCAACACTTTTGCCAGTATAGAAAAAGATGCATATGTTAAACCCGATTGAGCAACTCTAGAAAGACCTGGAAGAATCCAATTTAGAGAATAATTTTTTTTAACCATCAAACAAGGAAATAAAATGAACTACAACATCCTCGTCACCGGCGGTGCCGGATACCTCGGGTCTACCATGGTCCCTGATCTGCTTAACGCTGGCCATAAAGTCACTGTGTTAGATAACTTCATGTACAAGCAAGCTAGTCTTAATCATGTCTGTTATAACCAAAATTTCAGTGTGGTGAAGGGCGACATTCGAGTTGAAAGCGTCATAGCGCCACTGATGAAAAAAGCTGACGTCATTATTCCGCTGGCAGCATTGGTGGGAGCACCAATGTGCACCCTTGACCCAGTAGGCGCGACTACGGTCAATCACGATGCTATTTCCTTGATGATAAAGCTGTTGTCGAAGGAGCAAATTGTCCTCATGCCAACCACTAATAGTGCCTATGGCACCGGTGATGAGAACAATTTCTGTACCGAAGAATCGCCTCTACGCCCTATCTCTCAGTACGCTATCGAAAAGGTGGGGATCGAGAAGGAGTTGATGCAGCACGAAAATACTGTCAGCTTTCGCCTGGCTACCGTGTTCGGCATGTCACCCCGGATGCGTATCGATCTTCTGGTGAACGACTTCACCTACCGTGCCGTCTACGACAGCTTCGTAGTGTTGTTTGAGAGCCATTTCAAACGCAACTATATCCATGTCCGCGATGTCTCGCGCGTCTTTCAGCATACCCTCAACAACTACGACAAGATGAAGGGACAGGTCTACAACGTCGGTCTAACGGATGCCAATGTCTCCAAATGGGAGCTCTGCGAACACATCAAGAAGCAGGTTCCTAATTTTGTCTTTATTGATTCACAGGTTGGCAAGGATCCAGATCAGCGGAACTACATTGTCTCGAATGCCAAGATCGAAGCAACTGGCTTTAAGCCTGCTCACTCACTCGATATGGGTATCGCTGATCTTATCAAAGGCTACACAATGATCAAGAACAACCGCTACGGAAACGTCTGAAAAAGCGCATGTTGGTCACCACCTTCGATTTCATTGTTATCGATGGTTGCTTGGCCTCAATGTACCTGAGCAATAAAAATAATTTCCAGCTATTGGCTGAAACGGAAATGGCCAAGTACATCAAACATTGCTTCCTAGTACCGGCACTAAAAAAAAGTGATTTGGTGCTCACGTCGAAAGCCGCGTAATCTGAAGAAAGGCGACTTCAAATATGAGGTGCAACACTTTCTGAGACTTGATGTGTTGGGGTGTGAGAGAATTACAAACATTTGAGTTGTAAAGAGGTTATGGTATATTATTACGCATGAGAGATCCTGCAATCTGGATAAACACTCGCTATTCAAGTTATTGCTGCTTATTGCATTGCGACTGTCTCAGGTTGGGGAGCCAAAAAAAATTAATGTATTGATGATGGAGAAACTGAGTGGTTGCGACGTTCCTCAGCATATAAATCGTTCAACGGAGGGTAATACTTTGATCCAAGATACTAAGGGATTCCCTTCATACAGCGTCGTGATGAGTGCGTATGCCGAAGACCATGCGGCCCACCTGGGTCAGGCAATCGACAGCGTGCTTCAGCAAACACTGCCCCCGGATGAGTTGATAATTGCCGTGGACGGACCAGTTGGTGAGGCGATCAAACACGCATTGGAGAATGCTTCCGGCTCAGACAGCGTTCGCGTGATTTACATAGAAAAAAACTTGGGGCCAGGTCCAGCACGTAATATCGCCATTAGCCATGCAAGTAATTCGTTCGTTGGCGTCATGGATGCTGATGATATTTGCTTGCCAGGCAGGTTTGAAAAACAGATCGAGATTTTAAGCCATGAGCAGGTGGATGTCTTGGGCGGATGGATAGAAGAGTTTGATGAAGACCCAGACGTCATTGAGTCGTTACGCTTGCGGAGGACGCCGTTAACACATGAAGAGATCTATGACTTCGGCAAGCGGCGCAACCCGATGAACCACGTAACGCTTATGTTTCGCAAAGACGCTTACGATGCCGTGGGAGGCTACAGAGGGGTTCTCTACTTTGAGGACTACGATCTCATCATTAGGATGCTGCTGGCTGGCTTCCGATTCAAGAACATTCCTGAGGTACTGGTAAGGGTTCGTTGCGGCAACAACATGTTCCGTCGTAGGGGCGGCATTGACATCATAAAGTCGGAGCTTCAGTTTATGTGGGACATGAATCGTAAAGGTTATATTACTCTAGGCCAGGTTTTGCTGAACGTAGGCATCCGCTTACCGTTACGGGTCATTCCTGCATCGATGAGACGTTGGTTCTACTTGAAGTTTTTGCGTGAAAGCTGACGTGACAATGAAATTTCAAGGCCTTAACACAATCAGACATACAAAACTGCATAATGCGGCAGAACATGGTACACTGCGCGAACGCAGACAGGCATATGAGCCATAAGGTGCGAGACCGGAATACAATTCTGCTGTGCCCCGGTCCGGAATACCTGTTCTGGGCCCTCGGCGTTTATTTCGCATGGGAACTATCTCGCAACTATCGCGTCGTCCTGATTGCCGACCATTGCTTCGTAGATGTGGAACGGGTACAGGGGCTCGTGTCGGCAGGTGTTCTCCACGATTTCTTGCAGTATCCCGCTTATCAAAACTCATTTCTCGGAATCGGGAAAGCCTATTCAAGGCACCGGTATTTCAAACGCTTAGCCGAGGAGGTGTTTACCAGATACTCGGTCGCTGCTGTGGTTCAGCATACGGATCTCGAACCATCTAATATCTATCTGTTCAGGAAGGCTGCCTCCGAGAATTGCCTTCGCGTCATGTACCACTCGAGCGCGGTCGCTAAGGACTATTATGAAGACAACATGTGGTTATACAATTGGGCCATAGCAGTCTTGCAGAAAGAGCTAGGGACATGGCGACATCTCGCGGTTGTCTTGTTCAACACTAGGCGTATTTCGAGCTATTACTTTAATTACTGGTTGATGCCTTTGCTCTTGACCGGATGGCTATTCAGGCCTCGCATTGGTCCGCTATTGCAGCTCGCGCCAGTTTTCAATGGGAACCCGGGTTATTTCGACTCTGCAATAATTTATTCCATACGGGAAAAGAGCATTACGGAGGCCAATGGCGTCCTATCAGATGTGGTGCAGAATCCTTTGTTTACTTGTGGCAACGACGCGAATAATTACCTCTTTCCAGGTGTTACTGAGAAAGCACAGATAATCGTCCTTCCCACATCTGCAGAATTTGACCAGTTCTTCCCTTCTGTTAACGGGACCGAACAGGAATATATTAAGCTCTATGCCTCCATTTGGGCGGAAGCTATCAGCGTTATACAAAAACAATTTCCGGGACATGCGACGTTCATCAAATGTCATCCCATGGGGATGGATGACGCCATATTTGATGAAGTAATCATCCAGCTTGATGGGCTCGGTTGTTATGCAAGTAAAATCAACAACAGCGAGTCCGCGGAAAAATGCATCCTGGAGTCCACTGTGATCGTCGGCACGATGAGCTCGACGCTCTGGTGGGCCAGCGAGTTGCAGCTGCAAAATACCGTTATCAGTCTTGATCTCTGGAACATCACAGGCGGAGATAAGTGCTCGGAAGTGGGTGACATCCTCTATGTAAAAACCATGGCAGGGCTGAGGGCAATGGATTTTTCCAAACGTCCCACAGACGATTCCCACAAAGCCGCTTTTCCGACACTCACCGCGCATATCAAGCAGAAATACGCGGAACAATTCATCAAGCATGTGTTGTAACGCTCACCTTCTCGGATTGTTGCTGGTATTCCACCAACCGCCTTATTTTTTTGAGCATTCAACTTGAAAGTTTCTACCATTTATTCATCAATAGCTATGGGTGCATGGGCATCGATGGGCACCGCTTACCTTGTCCTCCTGGTATTGCCGTATTTGAGTGGAGAGTTGGATTGGTATGTTTACCTGGGCGACAACTTCACGTACCGGAATATAGCTGCAAGTGGAGGATTTGGCGACCTAATCAAAGAATTACTTATCATGAAGAATCTGGTGGGACTCGCTCTATTTGTGAAGCTTGCCGAATTCATTAGTGTCGAATACTTCGATTACATTATCCTGTTCCTTAACCTTTTGATACTTGCTGTGTCAATCTGGAATTACCGGCGCGTGTTTGAGCTCCTGCATGCTCCTGCTTACGTGAAGTTCCTGCTCCTGATGCTGGTTAACCCATACATCATCTGGAGCCTGTGCGGCGCTAGCAAGGAGATATGGGGACTGATGTTATTAAGCTTTTTCCTGAGATACATGCTGGAAGGGAAAATGTTCAAATACCTAATGGTCGTGGCATTCAGCTTCCTTATCCGTGATGCGTTCGCCGTGGGTGGTCTGATCTTCTTCATGGTTCATCGAGTTCTAAACAACAAATTCTATTACCTGATTGGGTTTTCCTTGCTATTCCCATTTATTTATTCGGCCGGTCAGGAGTTGATTCTACTTGAGGGACAGGACGAGAATTCAATCGGCATTTCCATGCTTTTGAGCACGATACAATCGTATCCGTTTGGCTATGTTTTGACGTTTGTTCCCAAGCTGCTACTGAGCGCCTTTGGCCCCCTTTCGCCGCTGCGATTCGAAATGCCCATAGAGAACATCATTGGCAACTTCACGATAGCTTCAGCCGTACTGACGTTGTTATTGAGCGCCCGCCTTATTTACAAGCTGTATGTCCTTAGAGAACGGTGTAATCCGGTTTTATTGAACCTCTTCTTCGCATACGCGCTCGTGGCTGCGACGACTTTATTCATTCACCACCGATACCTGTTTCCGCTTTATCCGGTACTTATCATGCTGGTTCTTACAACGAGAAGAGACAGAGTACGAACTGAGCAAAGCGTCCAGCCAGCTGCGGTGCTACGTCGATATATAGGTGGTACCATTAAATGATCATTGTTATGGTGTATGGTGGGCTTGGTAATCAGCTTTTTCAATATGCGGCTGGAAGAGCGCTAGCGCTGGCAAAAGGTTGCGAGTTAAAGCTAGATATCTCAGCGTTTGATAACTATAGTCCTCATAATGGGTTTGAACTGGGCCTGTTCAATATGGACGCACAGATTGCTAGTCCCGAAGAAATATCCTCGCTTGTTGGAACACAATTCAGGTTTTCAAGATTGATACGACGAAAGCTGGGGCTTCGGAAGAAGACACATATCATCGAGCGTTCCTTTGACTTTGATCATTTGTTTTTTAACACTAAGCCACCCGCCTTGCTCGAGGGGTATTGGCAATCATACAAATATTTTAATGGTTACGACACGCAAATTCGAAGTGAGCTTATGTTCAGAAATCCGGCTACAGGCAAGAATTTGGAAACCGCTGAGCTTATTGCCCAGGAGAATTCTGTTTCTATCCATATACGACGCGGTGACTATGTGACCAACCAAAGTTCCAACAAGGTGCATGGCGCATTGGGCATTGGTTATTATAAGAACGCAATACGGCGCATTTGCGATGAGGTTGATTCGCCACATTTTTTTGTTTTTTCTGACGACTTGGCGTGGGCGAGAAATAATCTCGGGTTGTCGATCGCTGTTACCTTCGTTGCTAACAATACAGGCGAGTCTTCCTTTGAGGACATGCGGCTAATGAGTTTATGCAAGCACTTTATTATAGCTAACAGCACGTTCAGTTGGTGGGGGGCTTGGTTAAACAAGAATTCTGGTAAGATTGTTATTTACCCACGGAATTGGTTTAACGATCCTGGAATTAACACTCAGGACTTAACACCTGAAACATGGGTTGCGATCGATGGATGAGATCATAATGAACGTGTTCAACGGAGAAAAATATCTCCGCGAGGAAATTGAAAGCATTTTAGAACAGACACTTAATAATAATTTGAATTTTTTTGAAAAACTATGGCTATTTTAATCACTGGTGTGGCAGGTTTTATTGGAAGCAATCTCGCGAAAATATTCGTTTTTCAAGGTCATAAAGTAGTGGGCCTTGATAATTTTTG
>TARA_B110000967_G_scaffold210078_1_pt1 | contig 15821 bp, 17 predicted proteins | sample TARA_B110000967 | Tara Oceans TARA_B110000967 (sample SAMEA4397903) | marine metagenome | biome: Polar Biome; feature: [DCM] deep chlorophyll maximum layer (ENVO:01000326); material: water (ENVO:00002006), including particulate matter (ENVO:01000060) such as... | depth 35 m
AACGTCTGCACTCCTGTCAATTCTATAACAATGTTTTAACTTAAAATGAAGAAATATTTAATTACGACAGTTATCGCATTCGCAGCTATTTTTAGCATGAACGGACAAGAAACAAATGCAAAAGTAAAAAAAGGAGATCTTTTAGAGATTATAAAACCTTCGGGAAATGAGTTTAAATACATCAATTTTCCAAGGAAAAACTTTATTCTTAAAAGAGGAGGCATTGGCAGTAACCAATTAGTTATTGGAAAAGAAGTAATCGTTACCGAAGTAACCAAAGAAGAAAACCATTCTACTACCATTAGAATAAAAAAAACAGATGGTGGTCGGTTTTATAATGTGGTACCAAGTGTTACTGTAAATTTTGAAGAAGCTGTAAAGTCTGGGGAAATTAAATTGGAAAAAAATTAGTTAGTTTATTTTAAGGTATTAGCTGAATAGATTAAAACCTTTACCGTTTAATTGTTTGATTTTTTATTGGTAAAACTTAAATTTTCTATTTTATGATTTGGTAATTCATTTGTAACCATTTTTCTTGCGTCCCTATAATAGTAACGATTGTTTTTATTTCATATTTTTATTAACCAAACGCTAACAGCAAAATAACTTTGTACTTCGTGTAAATAATTTTGACCCCCTTCAGAATAACTATATGACCGACGTACTTTTTGGATTTTAAACGCAATTAATGTCCATGTAAAAAAGGAAAAACAACACTTTTAGAGATCATTCTATTTTTATTTTATACTATTCTCTTTTATAAAATCCATGCTAAAACTTACGCTCATACACTTTATTGTTATAAAAAAAAGACTTCATTACAAAAAAATGAGACAGCACATCCAACCAACTACAACCAAATAATTATTCCTTTTTTAACGCTTTAACATCAACAATAAGTTGTGCCAAAGAAGCTCTATTAAGACTATTATAGATTCCTCTTATGTGTTTGTTTTTGTCGATAAGTACAAAGTTTTCAGTGTGTAAAAATTCATCAATATCCTTTGGTTCTCCCAGGTTTTCTTCAACAAAATAAAACTTTCGTCCTAAATCGTATATTTCTTTTTTATCTCCAGTCACTAAATGCCATTTTTTATCTATTATGCCATTCTCTAAGGCATATTCTTTAAGTTTAGGAATTGAATCTATAGTCGGTGTAACGGAATGCGATAGTAATAGAATATCATCATCATTTTTAAATTCTGCCTGTACCTTCAGCATAGCATCTGTCATCATAGGACAAATTCCTGGACAAGTAGTGAAGAAGAAATCAGTAATATAAATTTTGTTTTTAAATGTTTGGTGAGTTACTGCTTCACTGTTTTGGTTGATTAATTCAAAATCAAGTATTTTGTGAAAATAATTTAATTCTTTACTTTTTGGAGCAATCCATTTTGGTGTAAAAGACGCCTCATTAAAAAAAGGCAAAGTATCTACTCTACTATCTTCCTGATTATTAAGTTTTTTTTCACATCCAATCACCATAAATACTACTAGTAAAAATAAATTATTTTTTAGTTGCATATTCAACTTTTTCGTTTTTAAGTTTATAACATAAATTGGCTCTATTCATACCAAAAATACGTCCGTTTTTTGCCTCATAGTTTACATACAAAGTGCCATTTTCTAACCAAGCTTGTTGCAAACCCTCTTCCTTGCCTTCATTTAAATTCTTTCTTTTGGCCAAATGTCCATTCAAAAACCATATTTTTTGAAGTCCATGTCTTTTTCCTCTCACATAATTAGATTCTGCATATACATTTCCATTTTCAAAATAATTATATTTTATGCCATGCAGCTTATTTTGAATGTAATAAGCTTCGCTTTTCACGGATCCATCTTTAAAAAACTTAAAAGCTTTGCCTTCTCTTTTGCCATTCAAATAGCCTGTTTTTTCAGATATCCTATCGTTTTTATAAAATTCAACGGCATATCCATTAAAAGGTTGTTGTTTATAAAACCATTCTCCTTTTAAAGCGTTTAATTTTAATTGCTCTTTCTTAATAATGATGTTTGTTATTTCTTTTACTGAAAAAATATTTGCGTTTTTGGGCAGTTGTTTATTACAGCTACCAAAAACACAAATACATACTAAAAAGATATAGTTAGTTAATCGCATTAGGTGTTCCTTGATATGGTCCTGCAAAAACGATATACCTACCAGTATTTGAGTACAATTGGTTAATAATATGATAATGATACTCTGCAGAAGTTGCATGTTGCGTTGTACTTGTATGACCACCAGAAGAGTCTAAATCTATAGGATAGGTTCCATTAGCATTACATTTTCTTCCGTACATAAAAAATCCATCAGAAATAATACCTATTAATTTTTCGTCATCATTAGAAAAAGCCAAAGGTTCTAAATGATAATGATAGTCAGTAGGCCCAATATGCCCTCCTGTATAATCTAAACTACTCGCGGCAGCATCTAAAGCACCACTACCTTCTTGATCATTATAGAGATAAGCACCACTTACAGCGATGCCAATAGCTCCTAATTGAGTGCTTGTTGAAGAACTCGCTAAATTAGAACTTGCAGATACCGTTAAAGATGAAGAATTATCACGCCCTGAAGTGTCAATTCTTGTTGGTGTCATTTGTGATACACTTGTAACTGTTGGCGCAACATATAGCGAATGACTTACACTCCAGTAGGGAGTTGTATGATTCGGTAGGCCAGTTGTTTCGATCACAACATTTGCTCCTGATAGATAAATTGTTGTCTCATCTGCATCAAATTCTGCAAAAGCATCATGTAAAGTTCCTATGATCACTTCTGTTAGCTCCTCCTCTTGCGCTAAAGAAGCAGAGGAACTGCAAGAAACGGTAAAACTAAAAAGTAGTATGGATACAGCGCTAATTTTAATAAATTGATTTTTCATTTTTCAATAATTTACTTAAGTTATTTTAATTTTTAGATGCCAATGTTTTGAAAAACTTGCGGAAAACTATTTTTTATTTTCTCTTTTTTCTGGTCGTTCTGGTTTTGGTGCTTTCTTCATTTCTTTTTTAGAGATAAATCCATCCTCATTGGTATCTATTATTTTGAAATCTGTCTTTGAGGGGCCTTTTGCTTCTTTTAAAGAAATTTTACCGTCTTCATTGGTATCTAGATCTTTAAAAATTTGTTTAATTGCAGGTGGTCCTTCCCGTCTTTGTTTCTTGTCATCATTTTGTTGAGCACACATAATTGACGATGTTAAAATTGCTAAACTGATTGTTAAAATTGATTTTCTCATGATTCTATTTTTATGGTTCTAACTATTAAGATGCGGTTCTATTTTAAAACTTGCGCACCTTAACTTTACTTTAACAAAAAAGCTCGAATAACGAATCATTAGCTAAATAAAATTGTTTTTTTTCCAGACCTTATTGGCAGTATAAGCAAGAGTATTTCTGAATTGAATTTATAACGAAAATAACAATCAACTTTAAATTTGAAAACGTGTTATTTGACTAATTAAAATTGAAAACATAAGGTTTAAGAGCCTTAAATTGCTTATTATTTATCAATGGTATTCATTCTAGAACAAACGAAAGTTGGACTGAAAAGTACATCATTAAAAGTATTCATGAGCTGTTATCTAATAAACCTAAAAATCAAAAATGATGACTTCATAGGTCCTCGCAGGATTATTAAAACAAATCAACTCAAGTGAGAATCCCTTTTTTAGGTAATTTTTTTTCAACACATTGTATTCCTCAAGATTATACTATAAGAGTGTAAAATCATAACTTATCAAAGTATTTCATTCGCATTTTAAAACAAATTAAAAACTGTAAAAAAATCTAATTATAAGAAAGATATCAAAGCTTTAGAGGCTTTTTAAAAACTAAGTCATACAACTTATGCCATTAAATTTGGTCTGAAAAAAGGCATGTATTCTAGCGTCAATTTCTACTTTAAATACAACGTTAGATTTACTATCATGGTAGCTCTTGGAAGGTAGTTAAGAGCACAAGACTTAAAGCTAATCTAACGTTGTATATATCAGCACGTAATTTAAACCATATATTTATACTGAAGCATTTCACTCTGAATGTAGACCACTTTGTTTGAAAAATCAATCAAACTTTTTTTCTTTATTTTAAAATTCTTGTTGTGAGTGATTATAAACTGCGGAGCTATTGCTCCGTTTTTGTCTTGAGTTACTATGAAACAACATCTTTTTTCTCAAAGAGTTTTGATCTTAATTTTACGAAATAATTTGGCTTTGGATGTTTGTCTGCAAATAGTATTTCATAGAAAACCGCAATGGTAGAATATTCGGTCTGTAGACGTTTTACCTAATATTGGTTTTAGCAAGGAGTTAAATTATTAATTCTAGTAACTACCTCCTCAGTAAATTGTTTTCAAAAAATATTTTTCCAGCTAGTGTAAAATTTTAAACAATAATTCTTTCAAAATATCTCTATGAGATTGGCTTGCACCAACCCCTTTGCTTTTCACGTCCGCATCTCTTAAAAAAGCGATAACCTGCGCCACTTTGCGCATTGGATAATTTCTTCCTGCTAAAAAGTATTCATCAACAAAATAAGGATTCACACCTAAATTTTTTGAGACTGAACTTTTTGATTTATCTTTTAATCCGTGAAATAACAGTAACTGTGTAAAATAATTATTTAACAAAGAAATGGTCATTACCAATGGATTATTCTTTGGGTTTTCGGTAAAATAATTAATGATTCTATTTACTTTTAAAATGTTTTTATCACCCACTGCTTTTCGTAATTCGAAATTATTGAAGTCTTTAGAAATTCCAATATTGTCTTCTATATGTCTATCATTAATGATTGTTTTTTTAGGAAGGATCAGCATTAATTTATCTAATTCGTTTGCTATTTTATTTAAATCTGTTCCTAAAAATTCTACTAACATTTGAGAAGCTTTTGGCTCAATCTGATATTTCTTTCCATTTAAGACTCTACGAATCCAATCTCCAACCTGATTATCATATAATTTTTTACTTTCATACACCAAACCTGATTTTGCGATTGCTTTGTGCAGTTTTTTACGCTTGTCTAATTTCTTGTATTTGTAGTTCAATACTAAAATTGTAGTGGGTTGAGGATTTTCTGCATACCCAACTAATTTTTCAATATTTCTACTTAAATCTTGTGCTTCTTTAATAATTAAAACCTGTCTTTCGGCCATCATAGGATAGCGTTTAGCAGCAGAAACGATATCTTCAATGGTTGAATCTCTACCGTACATTACTTGCTGATTGAATCCTTTTTCTGATTCGGCTAAAACAGTTTCCTCTATATAATCAGAAATTTTATCAATATAATAAGGCTCATCACCCATTAAAAAATAGATGGGTTTAATATTTCCTTTTTTAATATCTGAAACAATGTTTCTTATTTCGTTCATTGGTCTATACTTAATCCTTTCCAAAGGAAAGCAAACTATTATGGGTTTCAATTTTAATGAATTCTTTGTGTAAATATAAATTTATGTAAAAGTAATTTTTTATACTTTTAACAAATGCAAAAACTCAATCTACCATCCTATCATTTCAAACTCAAAAGTAACGAAAATAAGACGCTTATTTTTGATAAATTGAGAAAAAAATATATGGTTTTAACTCCAGAAGAATGGGTTCGTCAGCATTTTGTGCAATTTTTAATTGCAGAGAAAAAATATCCAATCTCTTTAATTGCTTTAGAAAAACAGTTAACAATTAATAATCGTAGAAAAAGAACTGATATTTTAGTTTTTAATTCTGATGGAAAACATGAAATTATTGTTGAATGCAAAGCGCCATGTATTAAAATTACACAAAATACTTTTGATCAAATAGCACGCTATAATTTAAAACTAAAAGCCAATTATTTAATTGTAACGAATGGTTTAGAGCATTTTTATTGTAAAATGGATTTTGAAAAAGAAACGTATGTTTTTTTGAAAGAAATTCCTGATTATAATTAAGAAAACTTTAATTGTAAACCAATTTTTAAAATGTAATTTCGCATCCTTGAAAACAGCAATTGTAATATTAAACTGGAACGGGCAAAACCTATTAGAAAAGTTTTTACCATCTATTGTGAATTTTAGTTCGCAAGATGCTACTATTTATATAGCTGATAATGCTTCTACAGATACATCTATTACCTATATAAAAGAAATTTTTCCAGAAATTAAAATCGTTGAAAACAAGATAAATGGCGGATATGCGAAAGGTTATAATGATGCGTTAAAGCTCATAGATGCAGATATTTATTGCTTATTAAATTCTGATGTTGAAGTTACAAAAAACTGGTTGCAACCTATAACAGAAGTTTTTAAGAATAATGATAAAACAGCAATTATTCAACCAAAAATTTTAGACTTTAAGGATAAAACCAAACTTGAATATGCCGGAGCTGCGGGCGGATTTGTGGACTTCTACGGATATCCTTATTGCAGAGGCCGGGTTTTTAATCATTTAGAAACTGACAATGGTCAATTTAATGATATTAAAGAAATTTTTTGGGCTTCGGGCGCTTGTTTATTTATTCGAGCTAAAGTGTACCACCAATTAGATGGTTTTGATGAAGATTATTTTGCTCATCAGGAAGAAATTGATTTATGCTGGAGAACTCAAAATATAGGCTATAAGGTAAAATATGTAGGCACATCTACTATTTTTCATGTTGGCGGAGCAACTTTAAAAGATACAAATCCGCATAAAACATTTTTAAACTTTAGAAATAGCTTGTTAAACATTGTGAAAAATGTGCCAAGAAAATGGTTTTTATTTGTAATCTTTTCCCGTTTAATATTTGACGGAATTGCAGGCATAAAATTTATTTTAGAATTAAGACCTATTCACACTTGGGCAATTGTAAAAGCACATTTAAGCTTTTACAAGAATTTCTTTACGTTTTTAGAAAAACGTAAAAAAACAATCAAGAAGCAAGATTATAATTTACACACGAGTATTGTTTGGCAATATTTTGTTTTAAGAAGAAAAAAGTTTGAGAATTTAAAATAAACGAATACTTTATCCAAAAGGTTCGCAAAGAAAGTACGGAAATCAATATAGGTTTTTGTTCTAGCAACTACTCCAAGAATAGTTGATACTGTTAAGAGGGATTCCGAGAGATGCTTCATTAAAAAAAATCTAATACATTTAAAACTTGCTTTACAAAATATCTAAACTCCCTTTCCCCTCTCTAACTACCTCTGGTACAGAGTCTGTTAAGTCAATTATAGTAGAGGCGTAATTATCTCCGTAACCACCATCAATAACAATATCTACTAAGTTTTTCCATTTTTCAAAAATTAATTCAGGATCTGTAGTATATTCTAAAACATCATCATCATCTCTTATAGAACTCGAAACAATTGGATTTCCTAAAGCCTCTACAATTGCTCTTGAAATGTTGTTATCTGGAATACGAATTCCTACTGTTTTTCGCTTTTTAAAGGCTTTTGGCAAATTATTGCTTCCTGGTAAAATAAAAGTATATGGTCCAGGTAGTGCTCTTTTTAAAATTTTAAAAGTTGGTGAATCTATTTGTTTTACATAATCTGATAAATTACTCAAATCAGAACAAACAAATGAAAAGTTTGCCTTTTCTAGCATAATTCCCTTTATTGAAGCAATTTTCCCTAATGCTTTTGTATTCGTAATATCGCAACCTAAACCATAAATAGTGTCTGTTGGATAAATAATTAATCCACCATTTCGCAACACTTTTATTACCTTTTGAATTTCTTTAGGATTAGGATTGTCGGTATAGATTTTAATAAACTCTGCCATTACATAAAAATACAAAAAAACTGAACGTAATCAATAATACCAATTAAATATAATCATGTGTTTTGAAATCTAATTGGTATTAGTTGAATTATGTTTTTGGGGAAGTATTTTATTTTAGGTTTTATCTACTAATCTAAATCCTTCTCCATGAATATTTAAGATTTCAACAGCATCATCATTTTTTAAATATTTACGCAATTTTGCTATATAAACATCCATACTTCTTGATGTAAAGTAGTTATCGTCTCTCCAAATTTTAGTAAGTGCTAACTCTCTTGGCATCAAATCATTTTTATGAATTGCCAACATACGCAACAATTTACTTTCTTTTGGCGATAATTTACTAGGCTCTATATCTTTACCAACAGATAAATGGCGTAATTTCGAATTGAAGAAAAATGAACCGATATTAAATTCAAACTGTTCTGATTCTGCTGATTTATCAGAATCTTTGCGCTGTAAAATTGCTTTAATTTTATGCAATAAAACTTCAGAATCGAAAGGTTTATTTAAATAATCATCAGCGCCAACGGCATATCCTCTTAAAACATCTTCTTTTAATGTTTTAGCTGTTAAAAAAATAATTGGCACTTCCTTGTTTGTAACTCTAATATCTTGAGCCAAAGAGAAACCATCTTTACGAGGCATCATTACATCTAAAATGCACAAATCATAATCGCTATTTTTAAACATAATTAAACCCTCTATTCCGTCTTTCGCGTGCGTAACGTTATAATCGTTTAGTGCTAAATAATCTTTTAAGACGGTTCCAAAATTTGGATCATCTTCTACTAACAAAATTTTCTTACTTCCCATTTTATATACTTTTTAAATTAAAGGTAATTTTACTGTAAATGTGCTTCCTTCTCCTTTTTCACTTTCAACAAAAACTGTTCCATGATGTTTTTCTACAATTTCTTTTACATACGCTAAACCCAATCCATGACCTTTAATGTCATGGATGTTTCCTTTTTGCTCTCTGTAAAATTTATTGAAAACACTTTTCTGAACACTTTTACTCATCCCTATTCCTTCGTCTTTAATTTCGACAATGAAAAACTTATTTGTGCTTTCAGTATAAACATTAATTTTTGGTGGCGTTATAGAATACTTTATCGCATTCTCTAATATATTAACAATAACATTTGTTAGGTGAAATTCGTTTCCAGAAATTTCAGCTGTAATTGCATGAAAATGGGTTTCTATCGTTCCTCTTTTATCATTAACGAGCAAACTGACATGGGTAATTGCATGTTCTATAATGTCATGAATGTCAACAGTTTCTTTAGCAATATCCAACTGATTTTTTTCCAGTCTAGAAATTCGTAGCACATTTTCTACTTGTGTGTGCATTCTCTTATTTTCCTCACGGATCATATTTACGTAACGCAATACCTTTTCGTTATCATTAATAATTTTAGGATTTCTAATTGAATCTAAAGCCAGGTTAATTGTGGCAATTGGTGTTTTAAATTCGTGCGTCATATTATTGATAAAGTCAGTTTTTATTTGCGCTATTTTTTTCTGTTTTATTAACTGATACAATGAGCTTGAAAAAGCAACAACAATAATGAAAATAAAAAATAATGAGAGCAATAAAATATTAGAAATACCTGATAAAATATGTTTGTTTTGTGTTGGAAACTCCAAATTTAGAATATATTCAGGATTGTTATTTGTGTCGTAAAATAATGGATAAGGAAAACTATCTTTTTGATTAATTGTGTAATAGCCAGACTTTAGTTTTGTTGCCAAACCGTCATTGCTATATACACCATATTTAAAATCTAAATGTATGTTTCTCTTACTTAATTCATCTTTTATCGTTTCATTTAACTCTCTATTACTAACTCTTTGGTTAATTGGATTTTTACTTTTAAAATCCTTTGTAATTTCAGAAATTTGAAAACTTTCATACTTCTTCATTCTTCCTAAAAAAGAATAACGTTTTTCATCTGCAGATTTAAAAATATGGTCGTCATCTTTGAGAAAGGTTGTTTGAAAGAAATCTTTTTTACCGGAAACCCTTTTGAAAATTACAGTTTCATTATCCAAAAAATCTAAAGGAATCTCAAAATTCTCTTCTAAAATTGTTGTTCCGTATGTAATTTTTCTATTATTTGTCGTATCAATTTGTTGAAAAAGAAAATTCTTAATTTGTGCATTGTCTGCTAATGTTTGTCGATCTAAAAAACCTTGAATTACATTTTCTATTTGTTGTTCTTCTTTTTCATTGATTCTTTCGGTAACTCTGCCCAAAGATTTTTGTACATCATTCTTAAATTGTTCCTTTTTACTTTCTACTGCATTATTAATCCAATAGAGCTGCACGGATATAATTCCTATCAAAGAAATGCTCATTAAAAAAACAATAAGCACAAACATTTTTTTGCCCATAGCTCAAAGTTAGCCTATTAAAAAATTGGAATTCCTGTTTTTAACGTAAATTAACAAAAAATAAGAAAATTTAAGAGTAATTTAACAATAACGTTACATTTAATTAAAAGTTTTTAGCTTTTTCTGTTAAAATATTATGAATTTTATTAACCTGCCATTTGGTTTCATCAAGCAATTCATTATAAATTATGTAGTTAGATTGTAGTATTATCTTATCTTCTAGCCATTGATTTTTCATCCTGCTTAAAACCTCTTTTTTTGTTGATGAATCTCTGTCAATAACTCGTAGAATTTTGGTGTTGATATCCGCAAAAACGGTGATAATAATATCACAAATCAAATTACTTTTACTTTCAAACAAAATGGCATTTTCGTAAATTATATAATCATTTTTACTATTATTTTTAACAAATTTTTGAAAATTTCTTTTAACTTCTGGATGCACTATCGCATTTAAATTTGCCAGTTTTTCTTTGTCTTTAAAAACAATTTCAGCAATATACTTTCTGTTTAGTTTCTGATTTACAATAGCTAATTCACCAAATTCTTTGATTAAGTTGTCTTTAATAATTTTTGAAGAGTTCATCAATTTTTTAGCTTCTGAATCCGCTGTATAAATGGCTATGTTCTTAAATTCTGAAAAGAATTTTGCCACCGTAGTTTTACCACTACCAATACCGCCTGTTAAACCAACAATCATCATTTATTTTTGAATTAAAAAATCTATTTTCGCAGGTACAATTTTAAAACTTTTAATAAAATTCGGTTTTGAAATTAATTTAGGAATCAAATATCCTAGATTATTTTTTTCAGAAATAACATAATCACACTCGACTTTAAAAGAAGCTTCAGAAACTTTAGCAAAATTAGATAATGCAACGATAAAAACTATGTTTACTTTTTCTGCAAGAATAGTTAAACTTATACCTTCGGGCAAGTTCTTTATGCTAAAAGGAATTTGTAAAATGCCTTCTGTAAATTTATCTACTTTTCCGCTAACTGCAGCCTTTGATATATTGAACTTTAGACTATTCTGATTATCGGGTTTTGAAATGGAAACGAGATTACTAAAATCTGATTTCACATCCATTAAAATTAACTTACTTAAATTAAGATGATTAACTTTTTCAAGTTGAGACTCAGTACCAGAAATAACAATAGAATCTGGAGTAACTGAAATAGCTTCTAAAAGACCGTAACCAATATGATAATTAATATCTAAATTTGGCTTTAAAGCAACTTTTTTAGAACCCAATACCCCTAGATTTAAATGTATTGTATCTTGAATTATTTCTTGCATCACAACTCCTGATAATAATTGTTTTTGGATTTTTGTAATTTGATTTTTCGGCAAAAGGTAAAAGTGATTACCTTTCTTTTTTTGCACTTTAGAAACTTCTAGTTTTAAGGTTTTGTTTTTAAATTTAGTTCTTAAAATTTTAAAACCTGATGCTTTTATAGAAATATCTATTTGTTTTGTTGGTGGTACTTGCAATAATTTATTTTGCGGTATATTTTTATAACTTACTGGGTACGTAACTACAGTAACATATTCTTTAGAAAATGTAATTAGTAACCAAATCAAAAAAGAGATGATTAAAAAACTTATGAATGTTTTCGGTATTTTCTTTATTGGTTTTGTCAAGAAGTTAAATTTTAGTGCAAGCTACTGAAAAGCTTATAAACAAAAAAGTGAGCTTTGTCTTATTAAAGAAAAAGCTCACTTTTTAAATTATAAGTAGCTGCTATTTTTTAGCTACAGGAGCTACTACTGCATATTTTTTGCTTAATTCCATTGAGATAGCAGAACGTTCAAACTTAATTTTTCCAGCTCCAGTTTCTATAGTCAAAGTATTATCTGTAGTGTTAATCTCTACTATTTTTCCATGAATACCACTAGAGGTTATTATTTTACTCCCTTTTTTTATTTCCGCTTGAAATGTTTTTTCTTTTTTCTGGCGGTTCATTTGTGGTCTGATCATAAAGAAATATAAAACCCCAATCATTGCAACAAAAGGCAAAATTGACATTAAACTTCCTGCATCTGCTTGTAATACTATTGTTAAGAACATATTATTATTTTGCTTTTGGCGTTACCATACCTTTCAGAGTTAAAATTTCTCTTCCAGTTTCTGTATTTGTTAATAAAGTAATATTTTTTTGTTGTCTATTCTGTTTTCCACTGGTATTAAATTTCACTTTAACATTTTCAGTTTGTCCTGGTTTAATTGGCTTTTTAGGCCAAACAGGAACGGTACAACCACACGTAACTTTTGCATCTGTAATTACTAAATCTGTTTTACCAGAATTAGTTACTTTAAAAGTAGTTTCAACGATTTCACCCTCATTTACGACTCCGAAGTCAAATACTTGACTATCGAAAGTAATTGAAGCTGCTCCATTTTTAATTTCTACATCTCTAGATTTTGCGGTCTCTAAGTTGTCTTTGTTAATTTTTGAAGTTGCGCTGCCTGTTCCCTTTCCACAAGAAATAAATAAGCTTGAAGAAATCAAAAACGCAAATAAAAATGTTATTTTTTTCATGATATTAATTTTGTATAAAAATAATAAATAAATCGTTTAAAACAATATTATTACAATAAACCTCTGCCTATTTTAACAATTCTTTTTTCTTTTGTAAATTCTTTCGAAATTTTATCTAAAACTCCATTTATAAAGTAGCTACTCTTTGTTGTTGAGTAATCTTTAGAGATCTCGATGTACTCATTTATAGTTACTCTTGTTGGTATAGAAGAAAAATTAATAAATTCTGTCATTGCCATTTTAATAAGAATCATATCGATGTCTGCAATTCTATCGGTTTCCCAGTTAGGTGTTTTATCGGCAATATCTTGTTCGTAACTTTTCTCTTTTAAAACTGTCTTTCTAAAAAGATTAGAGACAAACTGCTCATCATCATCATCTTTATATAAAACACCCAAATTAAAACTTGTATTCTTCTGCTTACTTAAAGACCTTGTAACCCAAGTGTTTACAAACGGTATGTCATCTAACCAAGAAATCATTTTGTCTTCATAATATTCTGCCAACTTTTCGTTAGGTGCAATAATTTCTTTAAAAAAATCGATTACAAAAGCTTTATCAATTTTAAAAGAATTTTCTACAGTATCTGCATATTTCTTATATAGTTCACTTTTCTGAAGTTCGTCAAGAATAATCCTAACATACTCAATATCTTGTTCCCAATTTGTTAAGGTATTAACTTCTAGATAACTTTCTAGACTAATACTTTCGGCTAAAATAGTAATTAATTTATTGTCTATAAATTTTGTATTTGGCTGCAAGTCCTCTTTAGTAGCGAGGATTTTCTTTTTAGATAGAGCTATTTTTTTGGAGGCGAGTTTTTGAACTTCAACCAAAAGCTGAATATTTAAAACATATAAATCGAACATTTTTAAAATACTGTGTTTTAAAAATTTCTCCTCTCTAATCATATCATCATTATGAGATTGCTGCATGGCATACACAGATTGCATTACTTTAACTCGAATATGTCTTCTGTTAATCATATAAAGAACTTCTAAAATTTGCTTTTAATTGCTGCGCAAAAATAGTGTTAATTTAGTTTCTCATGGTTACTTTTTTAATTCTTTTTTAAGAAAAAATATCTTTCTGAAACTCGTATATTCGTAGATTATTTTTTAATCCATTTTTTTTGAAAGCATTAAAATATTTAAACAAATATTTCTCTAAATACAAATGGCGTATTCTAATAGGATTGTTCATGACAATTGTATCGAAACTACTCGCCCTTCAAGTTCCTAGAATCATTGGAGATTCTTTTAATATTGTTGAAGATTATTTAAGCGAAAAAGTAACTGATTTAGCCCTTGTAAAACACGAGCTTTTAATGAATGTGCTCATTATTATTGGTGTAGCGTTATTGGGTGGTTTTCTTACTTTTTTAATGCGACAAACTATTATTGTTACTTCAAGATTAATTGAGTTCGATTTAAAAAATGAAATTTATCAACAATATCAAAAATTATCCCTCAATTTTTACAAAAAAAATAGAACTGGTGATTTAATGAATAGAATTAGTGAAGATGTTTCTAAAGTAAGAATGTATGTTGGCCCCGCCATTATGTACACAATGAACATGCTTGTTCTTTTTGCAGTAGGTTTCTCACAAATGGCTCGAGTAGATTTAAAATTGACTTTATACACTCTAATTCCTTTTCCGCTTTTATCGATCGCTATCTTTGTATTAAGCAAGGTTATTCATAAAAGGAGTACCATTGTACAAGAATATTTATCAAAATTAACAACCTTAAATCAAGAAATTTTTTCGGGGATAAACGTTGTAAAATCATACGGAATTGAAGCCGCTATCATCAAAGATTTTAATACAATTTCCGATGAAAGCAAAGATAAAAACATCGACCTTCAAAAAGCCAATGCACTTTTTTATCCGTTGATACTTTTATTGATTGGAATGAGTAATTTAGTTGTTATTTATGTTGGTGGAAATCAATATATAAATGGCGAAATTAAAGCTGGAGTTATTATAGAATTCATTTTATATGTAAATATTTTAACATGGCCAGTTGCAGTAGTTGGCTGGGTAACTTCTATGGTGCAGCAAGCAGAAGCATCACAAGCAAGAATAAATGAATTTTTAAATCAAATTCCAGAAATTAAAAGCACAAATTTAACAGCTACCAAAATAAAGGGTAATGTTACTTTTAAAGACGTTACGTTTACCTATGATGACACCAACATTACGGCATTAAAAGCTATTAATTTTTCTGTAAAATCTGGCGAAACATTGGCTATTTTAGGAAACACAGGTTCCGGAAAATCGACGATTATTGAACTGATTTCTAGATTATATGACACGACAAATGGTACCATTTTTTTGGATGATATCCCAATTCAAGAAGCTAATCTAAACGATGTCAGAAGCCAGATTGGTTTTGTACCTCAAGATCCGTTTTTATTTTCTGATTCGATTGGTAACAATATTAAATTCGGAAAAGAGGAAGCCACTGAAGATGAGATTATAAATGCTGCAAAAAACGCAGTTGTCCATGACAATATTGTTGAATTTACAAATGGTTATAAAACCATTCTTGGCGAGCGTGGCGTAACACTTTCTGGTGGGCAAAAACAACGAGTTTCTATTGCTAGAGCAATTATAAAAAATCCTAAAATTTTAATTTTTGATGATTGTTTATCTGCTGTTGATACAGAAACGGAAGAAAAAATACTCTCAAATTTAGAAAAAGTATCTAAAAACAAAACCACTTTTATTATTAGTCACAGAGTTTCATCAGCAAAAAATGCTGATAAAATTATCGTTTTAGACCGCGGTAGCATTTTACAACAAGGAACTCACAATCAACTAATAAGTAAAGATGGATATTATAAAAATTTATACGAACAGCAACTTTTAGAAAAAGAAAATTAATGTTTAACGTTACCACGTAAAATATTTTGTTAGATTTGTAAGTATAATAATCACTATTTAAAAAGAATTATGGCAGAGAGAATTGAACAAGAAGAAATTTTTTCACAAGTATTAAGGGCAGGAAGAAGAACTTATTTTTTTGATGTAAGAGCAACAAAAGCAGACGACTACTACTTAACTGTTACAGAAAGTAAAAAGTTTACGCATGACGATGGTACTTTCCATTATCAAAAACACAAAAT
>TARA_B110000967_G_scaffold95192_1_pt1 | contig 15756 bp, 10 predicted proteins | sample TARA_B110000967 | Tara Oceans TARA_B110000967 (sample SAMEA4397903) | marine metagenome | biome: Polar Biome; feature: [DCM] deep chlorophyll maximum layer (ENVO:01000326); material: water (ENVO:00002006), including particulate matter (ENVO:01000060) such as... | depth 35 m
GCGGTGCTACGGGCGCTGATCGAGGCGGACGCGGACGTCAACAAGGCAAGTAATGACGGCGTGACGCCGCTGTTCATCGCCGCTGGACTGGGCCACGAGGCGGTGCTACGGGAGCTGATCAAGGTGGGCGCGGACGTCAACAAGGCGGATGATAACGGCGTGACGCCGCTGGTCGTCGCCGCTCTACCGGGCCGCGCGGCGATTGTTCAGCTTCTAATCGATGCCGGCGCGGCGTGACGACGGAAACGCCGGCGTGTGTTGCTCCCAAACCGGGCGGAAGCGAACTGCGCGCGCGATGTAGTACGTGCCATGTGTACGTGAACACACATGAACACCAAACTACAGGAACCGCGGTGGATGTCAAACGAAGACACGAGACGAACACACGACTACCTTTGAAGGTAGTCTAGATAAAAACTCCCGACTACATAAAACCTCATCCCCCCCCCAAAACGCACGTCGGCGTGAAGTACGTGTCTCCCCACCAGTACCTCCGTTTTACGTTTTTCCAGATCGCGTCGCTCTTGGTGTCGATTGGTGTGACCTGGAACGTGGTTTCGAACCCTAACCTCCCTAGCTCGGCGGCGGCCAGGCGGCAGTACACGGTGTGAAAGAAAATGTTATCAGGCGCGAGGCCGTTGACTGTGATTGTTACACGAAAAGTGTCAGTCTTTCGTGATCTGTATGAGTAATTACTCTGGACAATCGGCAGAGGTAATAGTCCCTTCTGGTACGGGTAGAGGCAAGCAGTGTTTCAGGATTCGGGAAAGGCCCATCACGTACAGTATGAGTACACGCCGCCCGGTTTCATGATTTTCGGGAGCAGCGCGTGAAACTCGCGCATGTCGTCCCAGTCCTCGCCGTAGGTGTCGAAAAAAACGCCGTCAAACAAGCGAGGCTCCTTAGATTTGCCAGAGGTATTGGCGGTAATTTCCTCGTTCTCCGAGACGATCTTGGCCAAGACGTCTTGCCACCGGCCGAACTCGACTTTGATGTTCGTTTTGGTGTTGTTTTTGTTTTTGTTTCCATCCGCGCTAAGCCTATCCGTGTTTCCCGTCCCGGAACTAACCCACCCGGTTCGCAACAAGTGCGCGTACACGTCCGGGTGCGCTTCGATTATGGTGTGTGTTTTTGTTGTGTGCTCGTCTCTTATATACCCATCGATGATGCCCATCCCAAACCCCACGTTCAGGACGTCGCCTTTTGAGGCGCAGATTATTGCAGCGTGCGCGCGCATCAACGGCGCTTCCCACGACATCATCACCGCGTCGTTGTTTTCGTCCAGAAGATTGTCGTCGCCGTCGTACCTCACAGGCTGGTTTAGGTACGTCAAATCGGGCTCTCGTGACTGCCTGCCCACCACCCCCAGCACTAGCTCCGCGCGCACCGCATGGTCAAGCAAAAAGCTCGCCAGCTCAGCGTGACCGCTCGCGCTCGCCCACTCACCCGCGCAGTGCCCGTCCTTGTCCAGCTCGTTCCACGGCGCACCGTGTTGGAGCAACGATTTAACAACCGAAGCGTGACCGCCCTCGCACGCCAGCATCAAAGGAGTCACGCCCTTGCGGTCCTGGGTGGGCACGGAAAGAACATCACGACGAGAGAACGCGGGGAGCGGATGGGGGTTAGACGCACGCCGCGAGGACAACGGGAGGTGGACTTTGCGTCGGGAGGATGGAGGATGCCGACCTTTTTCGCAGTCGGCGGCGGGATGCGTCGCGGTGTCCGACCAGAACCCGGGTGGTTGCCGTACCTGAAACCCCGAATCAGCGCCTTCCATCAAAAGCGCATGCACCGCGTTCGCGTCGCCCGCCGCCGCAGCGCGGGACAGCCGGCGAGACGCCATGGCGCGACCGCGAGTGGCGAAACGAGAGGAGCCGCCCTTCGTGGGTGAAAAAGCCAACCGCAGGCGAGAGCCGCAAATCTTCTGCGACCTGTCAACTTCCACCGGTCAACGTGTCCACCTTTTGTCTTTTGAAACCGCCCGCCTGCCCTGCAATCGAGCCCCACTGCGCACTCGCACCCTCGTTTTTCTGATTCAGTGGCTGGGGCGCTCCTTGGAAAAGCGGCCGAGCGTGTGTGTTGAACCTGCCCCATTGGCCGCTGTCGTCACAGTCGCGCGCTCGCCTCGGGGTCGAGCCAGGCCAGACACCCTCGCGCGTTCGCGAAGGAGTCGCGTGGGGTTTAGTTGAGAGGAGTGCGGACGGTTCGCGGGCAATCGCTCTGGTCGTGCAGGTTCAGCTCATCCGACCGAAAGAAACGCAAACGCGTCGGCGTCCATCGTAGACGTGGACGATGGATTACGAGGCGTACCAGCCCGACAGCACGTCCCGGGTAAAGTCCGGATACGCCTACCGCATTTTGGGGCACGACGCCGCGACGTACTACCAGTACGCAATCTACGTAAGTGCCCTGCTGACGACCGATTTCCCGCCCGCCGCCCCGTGGCAACGCGATGAACCGAACATGAACAAGCCGCGCTCGAACGGACAGTGACGTTGACGGTGTTGGTGCCATCGCGCCGCGGAAGCGCGTGGTACCGCGCGTGGTACCGCGTAAAGCAACGTGCGTTCGTCTCGTTTCCGTGGATCACACCGCGTGAATCGTGAGATCCACGGAAACGACGCGTCCCGGACGCACGCGAGACGCGCACCGCCACGGGACGCGCCGCACGTGGCGTCGTCATCGGGGCATCGAAGCGGAGGCTTGTCAACACTCGCGATACGCGAACCGTCGGTCGGGTTCGGTTTGACCTGTTGACCGGTGATGAGTTGACTGCTTTTGATTTTTTTTGAAGGTTTTTTTTCGCGACCTGATGAGCGACGCGCGGTACAGTACGCGTATGAGCAATCACCCTGACCTCTAAACCCTAAACCCTAAACCCTGACCTCCCCCTCCCCCCCACCGTACAGGTCGCGGAAGGCCTGGCGAAGAACTCGTACAACAGTTTGCGGGGAATCAAGGACTGGCGGACGGATGACGCGAACGGCGAACAGAACGATTTGCCCGCGTTGTCCAAGGGCAAGCTGAAAGGCGCGTGTTTCCCACTCACCACGTTCCGCCTCCCTGTTTACTGCCTTGTATGGCGTACGTAACAGTTGCCAGTACTCCGCTAGTAACATTTACTGCGGTACTCAGAGTACGGCGGCTACTGTTACGCCGACCCACTCCGTCGTGCCCCTTTCCAATCCCGGATACACGTCACGACCTCCCTGACCCTTTCGGGTTTCGTCGCGTCAGATTTCTTTTACATCCGCAACTTGTACGGCAACATCGAAGACGTGTTTAACCGGCCTGTTTACTCGTCCCCCGAGGACTGGATCGACGTCGCGATTCGTGAGCCTGAATCCGACCGCGGTTTCTTTTCGAAACTGGTCACCACCCCCCTGTCACGGCGGTGTTTGAACTTAGGGAGCTACAACTACCTCGGGTTCGGCGGGCTCAACACGCACTGCACGCCGTTGGTGGTGAAGGCGGTTCTGGATAACCCCATCACGAGCGGGAGCTGTTCCGCGGAGCTGGGGTACAGCAGCCACGTCAAGGAAGTGGAGCTGGTCACCGCGAAGTTCGTTGGGAAGGAATCCGCGGTGGTGGTGGGGATGGGGTTCGCCACGAACAGGTGAGGGCCTTTCCCATTTACCACATTCCGCCGACTGATTGCCCATACGAGACTGACTTTCTTTTTTTATCGTATCAGCACCGTGATTCCCGCGCTGGCGGGCGCCGGGGATTTGATTCTTTCAGGTACGGCCGGACGGGGCTTTCGCAGTCGCATGACTGTTTGCTCATACGAGGCTTGAAGATTCCCAAATCCAGGCGCTGTTCCCCCGCCCCTCTTTGCGGGCCCTACTTGTGATGTATGCAGGCCCGAGTACCCATCCCTGTTTGCCGATTGTCCGCCCGTAGTTACTCACACGGGCCGTCACGGTCCCGACTGACACTTTTCTTTTCCCCATCGCAAGACGCCCTGAACCACAGCTCAATCGTGGAAGGCGCGCGTCTTTCCGGCGCGAAAATCAAAGCCTTCAAGCACAACTGCGTTGGCGACGTTGAGCTGTTACTACAGCAAGCCGTGGCGGGGAAGGGCGCGCGGTATAACAAAATCCTGGTCATCGTGGAAGGCATCTACAGCATGGAGGGCGAGCTGTGCCAGCTCAAGGAGATCGTCGCCGTGTGCAAGCTGTACGGCGCGTACGTGTGGCTGGACGAGGCGCACAGCATCGGCGCGGTGGGGGCTACTGGCCGTGGTGTTTGTGAAGAACTCGGCGTGGACCCGGCGGACATCGACGTGATGATGGGAACGTTTACGAAATCCTTCGGCGCCGCGGGAGGTTATGTGGCTGGGGATTTCGAAACCGTGGCGCGGGTACGGCAATACTCAGCTGGGTGCACGGACGCGGTTTCCATGCCCCCCGCGGTGTGCACGCAGATCCTGGCGTCCTTGCGGGTGATTAGTGGCGAGGACGGTACCGATATCGGGAAGAAGAAACTTGAGTCGCTCCGCTCCAACGCGCTGTTTTTCCGCGAAGGCTTGGAAGCGTTGGGGCTGGAGGTGCTGGGGCAACACCCCTCACCTGTGATGCCCGTGATGCTGTACCAGCCGTACAAAATCGGGGACTTTTCACGACTCGCGTTTAACCGGAAACTCGCCGTGGTGGTGGTCGGGGCGCCTGCCACACCAGTGAACTACCCGCGAGTGCGCTTCTGCGTCTCCGCGGCGCACTCGCGGGAAGACCTGGCGGACGCGCTCGTGGCGCTCGGCGAAATCGCGGACGAACTGCAAATCAAGTTCAAGCATTTTCCCCCCGCGAAGAGTTTTCGCATTTTCGGAGGCACCACCGGGTCGCTTTCGGACGTGGAGAAGAAGGAACACCACGAAAAAGTGCGGCGGAAAAAGGAAGCGGAAGCGGCGCGGCCGGCGGCGCTTGAAGCCGCGGCTTCGTTGTCCGGAGGCCGGAACACCGCGAGGTTCGCGCCGTTGCATTCGCGAGGCGCGCCGCTCGGGGACGATTTGGGGACGTCGGTTTCAACGAAAAGTAGTCAAGGTCCGATTGATTCGTACTCGCTTACCGGAATCACGTCGCAGCCGCGAACCTACGACGTGCTGCTATCGTCGCAAGACGTGCTAGGTCTCACCACGGACCAGGTGATGAAGGAAGCGTGCGCGGCGACGGTTGAGAAACTGGGCCTGGGGAGCTGCTCCCCAAGAGGGTTTTACGGAACCTTTCCCCCGCACATGGACGTGGAGAAGTCAATCGCGGAGTTTCTGGGGTGCCAGGAAGCCGTGCTTTACAGTTTCGGGGCGTGTACCGTGTCCTCGGTGATTCCCGCGCTGGGGCACCGGTCCGATGTCGCGGTGGTCGATATGGGAGTCGGGCACGGCATTCTCGCCGGGCTGCGGCTCGCGAAGATGGACGTGCGCTGGTACAACCACTGCGACGCGGAGGATTGCGCGCGGGTTTTCGCGAACTTGGAAGCCGAGGACGGCGTCACGTCGGCTCGCTTGGCCAGACCGGGCCGACGACGGTGGCTCATCACCGAGGCGTGTTTTTCCGGAACAGGACGAGTAGCGCCGTTACCCACGTTGCTTGATTTAAAAGACACGCACCACGCGCGATTGATTCTGGACGAATCGTCCTCCTTCGGCGCCATGGGCGCGACGGGCCGAGGGCTGACGGAACACTTTAACGTGGACCCCGGCCGGGTCGATGTCATCGCCGCGTCCCTTGAAAACGCGGGCGCGAGCGTCGGCGGCTTTTGCGCGGGAGACACCGGTGTGGTGGCGTACCAGCGACTGATGGGAAGCGGTTACGTGTTCTCCGCGTCTTTACCTCCGTACCTCGCCACCGCCGCGGCGCACGCCGTGCGCCGCATCGCGGCTGAACCGCGGCTCGTCGCGCGCGCCGCCGCGTCTGCCAAGGCGCTGCGGGATGCGGTGTTGGCAGGCCAGGTACCCGGCTTGACCACGGACGCGGACCACGGTTCGCCCGTGATCCCGTTGCGCCTCGCGGTTGGCGCAGCCGCGGGTGATGAGTTTGTCCTGCTCGCGGACATCGCGCAACGCGCGCGAGGGAAAGGCGTGGGCGTGTGCGTCGCGCGCGTGAACCCGCTGGTTCCGGCGAAACACCGCCCTCCCCCCGCGCTGCGCGCGTTCGCGTCCGCGTCTCGGTCGCCGGGCGACTTAAGCAAAGCCTTGTTTACCCTCGCGGAGGCGTCCACCGCGACGCTCCCCAAGCACGCCCTGCTGGTGGGGGACGAGCACGCGCGGGGGATCGGGATTCCGGAGAAGAGTACTGCCGGCGCCGCCGGCGTGGTCGCCGCGACGCACACGTCGCCGAGCAAGTTCCCGATGGCGCGGATCGATTTGGACGGCGTGATTTCCATGAACCGCCGAGCCGAGCTTTCGCCCGACACCGCGGCGGTGAAACCCCCGAAAAGCAGCAGCGGTGTGACCCAGAGCGCCGAGAAACCGCCGGCCACCCGACACTCGCTACCCAAGGGAATCACCAAGCACTCGCGCTCCGCCAGCGCCAGCGAAGTCCCCGAGTTTCGCAAAACGCTGTCGCGCTCCAGTTCGTGGGTTTCGATTTCCGAAACGGACGAGACGCACGGCACCAAAAACACACACAAAAAGCGCCTGTGGAGCGACGGCGACTCCCCCCAAAGCCTCAGCGTGCCCCTGTTAGTCGTCCTGCTTTACCTGCACAACCTGTTCCGCCGGTACATCGTGAACCAAATCGACGTCACCGCGCTCATGGTACCGCAGTGGCTTTCCCAAATCGGCATCCACCCGAACAACGACGGCCGCCGGGGCGCGACGCGGGTGTTTTACTGCGTCTTCGGGTACGCCGGGTCCCGGGGTTTTCACGCCATGGCCCTGCCTTTGTTGGTCTGGGTGTTCGACGACGCCTTCGTGCGGCTGGTCACCGTGTTTTACTGCATGACGAGCGGAATCGGGTGTCTTCTGAAAGGAGCTTTAGCGACTGGCGCGAGTTCCAAGCGACCAGCGAGTTCGTCGCTCGGTTCGCTCATGCCGCACCGCGTGCACGCGTGGCCGTCCGTCGCGGGCATAAACGCCAGCGCGCTGCCGTTCCTAATCCTCCGGTGGAGGTACGGCAACGTGTGGATCTGGGAGATGTCCACGCCGTGGATCGTGGTTGGGGATTACGTGTTGGCGTTTCTGTACATGGCGTGCATCTCGCTGGCGCGGATGGGGGACGGTGATTCGCCCGCGAACGTGCAAGGTAAGTTTTTTTGAAGCAGTCTCATGACTGTTTGCGCAGGCGCGGTCGTCAACACACCACCCTTCATTTTGCCGCTTCGAACCGACGACCTACATGACACGTGTACCAGTTACTAACCACCTCTCCCCAACTTTACGTGCGACTGTTACCCCGTACCCACGCAGGCGGCGTGGTGGTTGGCGCGGTGATGTTGAGAGCGCTTCTGTTGAACTTCGACTGGGCGATCGCAGGCCTTGAGGCTTCATCCGTGAACACCGCGCAGGGGTTCACCCTGGTTGGCGTGGTGCTTTCCTGCATCCTACTGTTTCCCATGCCCCTGGACAAGGACGGCGAGATTCTGTACGCGGCTTCGACGTGTTACCGCCGGATGTGGCGCACGTTTTTCTACATGCTTTTCTTCGCGGCGGGGTCGGTGTGGCGCGTGGTGCCTGAAGGCTCCACGGGGCCGTACTTACCGGAAAGCAAACTATTGATGGCCGGGGTGATTTGCGGGAAGTTCGCAGTAGGGCACGCCCTCTCCCGGTTCAGCGTCTGGGGCATCTCCTACGTCGCGCAGCTGTTCACGGAGTTTCTTTTGAGGGTGTACATGCGGTACTGCAAACCGGTGTTGGCTGGCGGGGGCGGGCGGGGAGGAACGAAGGGGGACTCGAGTTTGGACGACGACGAGAAACGGAAAAGAACGCAGGTGGCGTACGGCACGGTTCACATGAGGCTCGTCGCCATCACGGTCGTGGAACTCGCGCAGGACATCACAGGCGCGCTCGTCACCGCGCACGGCGTGCCGCGGATCTTCGACGCCATGGGGATTTGAGTATTTGTTTTGGTTCGCCGCTTGGCGTTGTTTTGTCACAAGCAGATCAATCATACAATAAATTCATCACAATAAGGCATTCGCATCCACTACGTACCCACATCACCTCGGTCCTCGTTTCGGGGCTTCGTCGGAAGGAAACTCCCAGACCGCGTTCGGGTCGTACGGCTTCTTCATGCGCTCCGCGAGTTCCTGTTTTTGTAAAAAAGAGTGTCAGTCTCGTATGCGCGAACGCAGAGGCGGAATGTGTTCAATGGGAAAGGCCTTTACCTGCCACGTCAGCGCGGACAAGTCCTCCCTGCTCTTCTTGACCCACGTGCTGTAGGGTTCTCCAACGGCGTTGGCGGAGGCCATGTCCCGGCGGTACTGCGGGAACGCGTCTTTGCGGTGCTGAATCGCCTGCACCGAGTTGGGGTCGGTCGCGGGTTTCGCAGCCGGGTCGCCCGCGAACTTCTCCGCGGCGCCCGCCCGGCGGGTCAGGAAATCAGAAACGCCGTGCTTGCCGGTGGGCAACCCGAGCGGCTTGGGTTTGGAGGAGTCTGAAGAAGTTAAAGAAGTGACCTGCATCACAGGCGACTTTTCCTTTTCAGATGTTACCTGCATCACAGGCGAAGAAGTGACCTGCAACACAGGCGATGCAGGCGACTTTTCCTTGTTTTCGTCAATCACCACCTTCCCGGGAGCCTGGAACCCGGGGGGCGGTCGTTTCCGGGTGGGCGCGCCGAAGCTCGCGAACGCGTCCTCCATGGCGTCGTCGCCGGGTATTAATTTCGAAACCGTTTTTGAGATCGGCGGAAAAGATCTTTTCGGTTTTGGTTTCGCCACCACGTCGTTCAAGGGACCGTCGCCCACGGGCGGCTGCGGCCCTTCAGACGTTCCTTTCGGCTTGCCGCCGAAGAAATACGACCAGGAAGAAGGCTTCTTGCTGTCTTCTTCAGGGTTCTCTTGCGAATCATCAGCTTCCGAATCGTCCTCATTCTCAGCCTTGATCTCCGCCTTGTCTTCAACCGCGTCTTCCGTCGTCTCAGCCTTGATCGGCTCCGTCTCCACAACCGCGTCTTCCTCCGTCTTCTCCGCCACGACCTCTTTCTTCTCGTCAGCCGCAGCTTCCTCCGTCTCAGCCTTGATCTCCGCCTTCTCCTCAACCGCATCTTCCGTCTTCTCCGCCACGACCGGCTCTTTCTCCTCAACCGCGTCTTCTCCCTTCTCAGCCGCGACTGAAACCTCCCCCTTCGCCTCTTTTTCCCGCGCAAGCGTCTGCGCGGCGATGCCGAGCGGGTCAAACACCACAAACGCGTCCTTGGCGACTTCGCTGGCGAACGAGTCGGTGCCCATCCACTTACCCGAAAGCACGAACTTCTCGAACGTCTGTCTTGTTTCAAGCGAGTCGAACAGCTTCTCCCGGTCCTGGCCCGATAAAAAAGAAAGTGTCAGTCTCGTATGGGCAATCAGGGAGGCGGAATGTGGTGATTGGGAAAGGCCCTCACCTTCGAGAACACCATGTTGTTGGCAAACAGAAACGCAAACGCGCCCGTCATCACGGCTTCGCCGCCAAGCTGCATTACGGACGACGCCAAATCCGCCTCCGCGGCGAGGCCCGCGACCCCCAACGCGCCGACCACCGCGGCACCACCGACCGCAGCGTCCACCTTTATTTCGGGAACCACGAACTCGGGAAACTCGAAGGACGCGAAGTTTTGCGCCTCCGCGGTTTTCGACGCCGCCTCTTTTGCTTTCGTGTCGGCTCGCGCGCGTAGCTTCTCCGTCTTCGCCTTGAGATCCGCCACGGTCACGTCGTCGACTTGCGTTTTGTCCGCTTCCCGTGCCACCGCCGCCGCGTCCGCTGCGGCTTTCGCGGCGAGCGTTGCTTCTTCCCTGGCCAAAGCCGCGACCGCGGAAATCGTGTTGGTGACTTCTTCCTTCGCCGCCTTCGCCGCCTGAACCGCCGCGAGCGCTTCCGAAGAAAGCGCTTCCACCGCGACCTGCGTCTCCACAAAAGCCTCCGTTTCTTGGTCCATCACAGCGAGCTTCTCCGCCGCCGCGTTCGCCTTTGCCGCGGCGGTTCGCGCGCGCGCCGCGACCTCCTCGAACTTCGCCTTAGCAGCCTTCATCGCGGAAACCACCGCGGCGGTGCTCGGCGTCTCCGTAGAGCCCTCCGCGAACGTCTCCGCCAACACAGAGACCTCGCTCTGGTCCACCGTCGTGGCGGCGACGATTTCGTCGAGAGGCACGTCTTCGAAGCGGTACGTGACGCTCGCGAAGGTTTCTTTCGCGCCGACGGTTTTGATCGGCTCGGTTGCGTTGACAATCTTGCCGACGGTCGTTTCGGATTCAGAAGACGTCGCCGCAACCGCCGCCGCCGCCTCCGACGTAACAGCGCCCCACCACAAGAAACCACCCTTGTTCTTGTTCTTCCCCTTCTCCTTCTTCTTCGTGGCTTTCTTGATCATCGTCCCGCCGCCAAACGAGGTGGTGCCAACCACGCGATCAGCGACGGTCGACACCCCGCGAGGCGCGCCGCCGCCGTCAAACGCCCGCAGCGCTCTGGCAAGCCTGGATTTGTCCTCCGGCCCGTCCGGGACGTACACAAGGGTGACGTCCGGCTTTGTGATGTCAACCTTGGCGGACTCCGAGGTCGCCGCGGCGTCCAAAATGACCCGCTCCGCGTGTTCGACAACCGTTTCTTCGGGAAGCTCGGCAGCCGGCTCGGGCACAGGGGGAGAGCCCGCTTTGGGCACGGGCGCATCCGCCTTGAGGCGCTTAAGCACGGCTTCGGGGGACTCGACGGTGGAAACCGTGGCGGGGACGGGCACGACGGACTCCGGGACGGACTCCGACTCCTTTTCCATTTCCGGAACCTGCGCGTTCCGCGGTTGCGCCTCGATTTGCGGCTTGACACTCACGCTCCCCGCCCCCATGAAACTCCCCGCCCCCACGATTTCCACGGTGACGCTTTCCAGCCAGTCCCTCTGGCCAACCGTGGGGCTGGTTTGGCCTGGCGAATCCACCACCGACGCGCCATCCGTGGTGGGCGCGCCTAACCCACACTCGTAGTGCTCGCCCCCGAGCCACTCGTTCATGGTGGCGGTGGCTTCCGAACCAGGCAAACGCTTGACCCTGAAATTGTCCCCGTCCACCCACGTCTCACTCCCGCCGTTGTTGTCGTCCACGATGACGAGCTTGAAATCAAGCCACGCCGCGGCGCTGTTGTCGTCGATGGCGCCGAACACGGCGAAGGCGTCAAACTTCACCGCGACGGTCCAAACGTTCCCGGGGGACCAGGTCATTGTCGCCGCGCTGTCCACGGGGCGCCAGTACCCGAGAGTTGGGCAGTTGCCTGCGACCACAAGTCGCTGGCCGACTCTTAAACTCGCGACCGCGCGGAACACCACCGTCGCGAGAACCGCGCTCGGCGTGGAACGCGGCAAAACGTCCTCGAAGCTCAGCTTCGCGATCGAGGGTGCGTGTTGCCTTGTGGCCAGGGCGGTGGGCGCGGCAGTGCCAGTGGGCGTGGCAGTGCCAGTGGACATGCCATTGGCAGTGGGCATGGCCAGCCCGGTGGTGCCGCGCGCCGCTTGGGGCGTCACGTTCGCGAAGTCGGCTTCAAACGTTGATGAGGTGATTTTTGCGTTTTCCCCCACCGGGATCTGCGCGTCGTCGTCGGGGGACCACTGGTCCACCTTGTCATCGGTTCGTATCACGACCTTGAACTCCCCGGAGGCACCGGATGGGAGCTGCACCAGGCCGAGCCACGCCTCGCTGGTGCCCGCGGGGTCGCGCTGGCACCCGCGAACCTCGAAACCGACGTCGGGGTCCCAGTCCCCGAGAAGCGGCCCGGCCCCCACCAGAAGTGCCTCGCCTTCACCACGCCAGCCGGGCATGGTGAACCCAACCTGCACCACGCGATCGGCACTTGAGTCTTGGCTGTTCGCGCCGCGAGCGGTGCCCCGGGACGCCTCCGTGGAAGCACCTGGGACGATCCAAGAGGCTCTTCGGTTGGTTCGCGACACAAGAGGCGAGGAAGGAGACGCACGCGCGATGGCGCGAAAGCGATTCACGCCACGAGGGGAGACGCTCGCGCGTCTGGTTCCCACCACCGCGGTCGCGGAAACGGGGGCCACGGCCACCATGGCGACGGACCCGGGGCGTGACACGAAAAACACCTGCTGGTTCACGAGAGCGGTCTCTTAGGAAAGCTCGGCCGGGCGCGCGTGAGGAGCGCGCGATCGGCGAGTGGTGCGCGCGGGAACGGAGGACCCGAGAGCAAACACTCGTTATTTTTTGAGTTTTCTTTCGCGCCAAATGAGAGGCCAAAAGCGGCACGTGGCCGCCGTCACCCGATTTTTCGCCGTCACCGCGATTTTTGCGGTTTATTGGTTTCAACTCCAAGCGTCGGATTCGAGAGTTTGCCTTGAAAGCGGCTCTCGTCGATCGCTGGTCTGTTGTGTCAAAAGTAAGTCTACCGCTCATGCTAAAGCTCGCCCTTGGCGTCGACGACCTTGGCGTCGTCGTCCCCCCTCCGCGTTTCCTTTTCTTTTTGCAGGTCATGACCACCGACTTCACCGTTTCTATCCTCCCCCTCCTCAATCTCAGCCTCCGCCGGCGCGGGTGGCGGTTTTCCCGGTCGCCGGTCCGCCGCAACCGCGAAAGCGGGGTGAGCCGCGGAGGCGTCGGTGACCACGAACCTCTGCGTGTTGTCGGAGTGCTTGGACGCACCCGAGTCATCAGCCGTTTTCTTCGCCACCACGAACATCGCCACCGGTGTGTTGCTCGCCATGTCCCTCGCGACCCAGACGTGCGTCACAAACGAGCTCATCAGCGTGGTGGTGCCAGGCGGCAGATCCACGTAGTGGGTTTCCTAGAGATAAAAAAGAAAGTGTCAGTCTCGTATGGGCAATCAGGGAGGCGGTGTGTGGTAAATGGGAAATACTTACCGCGCCTCCAAAATCCACCCAGAAAATCGCGCTACTCGCGGACCGCGCGTTTAAAAACTCGACTCTTCGTGTGTCTTTTGACGGGAAGGATTTAATCCCGAAGTCGCGCGCCGGGTTTTGGTCTGGGTGTAGAGCTCGGCCGGTTATGGAGCTCAAATCGGAATCCAAACTGGAGGAAGAACCGCCGGTTGCGTCGCCATTCATCGTTCGTTCATTCGCCGTTTCGTCGGCTTTGGCTTTTTTCACCCCCCCATCGTTGTTTTTGTCAAAAGTTTGACCGTTCCTCGCCGCGCTAACCAAGTCTTCGAAGTCGCCGTTTTGGAACATCTTGAGCACGGCCTGTACGTCCACGTCCGCGCCGAGTCGAACGATGAACGACCCGTCGCCGGTTCGTTTCGAATGCAAATCATCCTCATCCGCGTCGTCGCCGAAATCCCGAGGGTGCTCGCCGACCGCGCCGTACTTTTGGCAAAACGGACCGTGCGCGCTCGTGCAGTGGTAACTCGCGGCGCCATACACATCGCGGTCATCGGAAACCCCGAAGTTTCCGACCGCGCTGACGTGACGCAGCAAGTCCTGAGTTTTGGTGATGTGGGATGCGTTTGTTTTCGAGTATCCGTGTGAGAAAGACGTGGAGCGGAGACTTGAAAGAATTGGCGAGAAAAGCAACAACCTTTTGTGGAATCCCGCGATTCTATTGGAGTCAGGTCGAAGGATTGATGTGCACGTCGTGGTGGTCTGCGCAAGTGATTCACGTTATTCGCGTCGTTCCTGCCGAGGCCTGTGTTCGTACCTGCGCCGGGAACCGCACGTGTGCGGTGTGCATCACGTTCGCGGGGGCGTGGTTGGTCACGCGTAACAGTCGGTCCAGGCTCTTTTCGTAGTAATCACGCGCGTCGACCCTGCCCCGAGGTGAGGCCGCGCCATCCGCGTGGGTCGGCGCGAGCCTCGCGAAACACACGCACAACACGAACGCGCACGCGGCCACACGTCGGGGGTAATCGCGCCCCCCCGCGAGTCCGCGACCGTGCGTCGCGCCCATCAGGTCGTCGAGTGCGTCGCGGACTGAATTCCGAGGGAGGGATTCATATCGTTTTTGCCAAAACATGAGTGCACGCTGTACACCGCGCTCGTGTTGACCGGTAGATTGACCCCAACACGTCGTGGTACTCGTCGATTCCATCGCACATGGTGGCGAAGCTTACCGGTCAAGCGCGCGTTTATTTTATTTTATGTGCGACACGTGGCGCGCGATGGAGCCACAAGGTTGGCGCTGTCTCGCTTTCCTGCACACAAATCAACGCTCGCTGCGCGCAGCACTCGAGGTCGATGTCCTCCGCGAGCTTGGCCCGCCCCGGCGTCTCGGCGGCCCCCCTCCGCGCGCCCGCCGCGAGACGCACTCGGCGCGGCGTCTGCACCGTGACTCGCGCCGTGGACGCGGACACCATCACGAACAACGCGGTGTCTAATCCCACCGTGGTTTCGCACGCAGACAGTGAGTCCCCGGAGGTTGGTTCTTTGAAACGTCGTTTGTTGGCGGTCGCGGCCGCGTCCGGCCGCGGTTTAGACGCCACCGCGGCGCAAAAGAGTATCGCGGCTACGCTCATCGCGGACCTCATCCTGGTGAACCCCACCCCGGACCCCGCGTCGTGCGACTTGACCAACGGGGACTGGGAGCTCGTATACTCGGACACGTTTCTGTTTCGCAGCTCGCCGTTTTTCTGGAGCGCCGGCGCGATGATGGGCGAGAACGCATCGTTCTTCTACGCCGCGCACGACCACCAGGTTGGCATGTTCGGCGGTGGCATTGGAAGAGTAGTACAGTCAATAGACATGGCTAATGGAAGAATAACCAGCGACTGCATCGTCAAAGCCAGCCTGGGCGTCCCGCTAATCGGGTTCGCCCCAATCTTCGCCGGTTACGGCTCTGTCATCACGAGCGCGAGCGCGACGATTGAATTGCCCACGCGAATCAGCTGCACCACGGAAACCACCACGATTCGCCAGGACGACACGAAAATAATTCCCTTCCTGAACTTCATGAACAACACCTCCGTACCGGTGGAGGACGTGATGAGGCAAGCCACGGGAGGCGCCGCGCCGACGGTGTTTTTGGAGATTAACTTCGTGGACCGCGAAATGCGAATCTCGAAACTGGAAGACGGGTCGGTGTTCGTGTACCAAAGGTGTTGAGGGTTTCGCGGGAAGGAAGGAAGGGTGTATCATAGGGTAGGTGTGCGCAGGGTAACCACGCAGGGTAATTGTACAGTCGGACTACGTGTAGGGCGATTGTGTGTAGGGCGACTGCGCGAAGGACTCTGTGTTTGGCGATTGCGCGTAGGACTACGTTTGGGACTCTGAGGACGGACATAGGACGGACATGACATACGACTCGCGTGTAATTGAATTAGGTAATCTCCCGCTGACATCAAAAAAGTTACTTGGACGCGAACACGGCGTACACGACGATTGTGACGAGCGCCATTATCACCGCCCCCACCACGGCGCCTGACAGCGCCAGGGTACCGCCGACGGTAACGACCTGGGTGATCCACTTGGCGGTTTCCGTGTTCAACCCGGCGGTTTTCGTCACCGCCGCGATTAAAAGCTTTGTTTTTTGCTCAACCGCGTCCAAACCGCCCGGGGACAGCGCGGCCGCGATTATCAAAACCATCAACCCAACCGCGCTCGCGGCGACGTAATCGAGGTTGGTCGGCGTGTGCTCCGCAACCTTGACACCGGAAGACTTGCGTCGTACCTGTTGGGACGT
>TARA_B110000967_G_scaffold184697_1_pt1 | contig 15720 bp, 12 predicted proteins | sample TARA_B110000967 | Tara Oceans TARA_B110000967 (sample SAMEA4397903) | marine metagenome | biome: Polar Biome; feature: [DCM] deep chlorophyll maximum layer (ENVO:01000326); material: water (ENVO:00002006), including particulate matter (ENVO:01000060) such as... | depth 35 m
TCTCCTTGACTACCTTGCTCGCCGGTATGTCCTTGAATACCAGCACCAGTATGTCCACGGTCACCTTGTTCGCCTTGAATACCTGTATGTCCTTGAATGCCTTGAATACCTTGAATGCCTAGCGAACCTGTATGACCACGAGGACCAGGACCACCAATAGAACCGGTAGCTCCTTGTGCACCATCTTGTCCGTCGGTACCACCTAAACCAGTTGGACCATCGGCACCTGCTTGGCCATCGGCACCTGCTTGGCCATCGGCACCGGTTGGACCTTGTGGACCCGTTGCACCGGAACCTCCGCCACCGCCACCTACTCCGCCAATAATTGCATCTGCTTGGATAGAATTATCGGGGATGGTTACGCTGCCCGCAACTGTAATTGAATTAACACTTAATCCAGATGCTATAGTAACTGTATCATTAAAAGTTGATGGTTTATCAAAAATAGAATTTCCCGTAAAATTTGAACGACCTTCACAAGTAAACACCGGAGTGGATGTGTTATTTGCGGCTTCCTCATCTGGTTTAATATATAACCCTTTTCCTAATACCATCATTTGGTCTGTTGCAGGTAACAATCTAATTTTATTCGCACTTATATCTAAATATGAACCGGATAATGCATCTAATTGTTCTATTCTAGCGGTTTTTATAGTTTTTCCTACATTAATTTCACCTCTTCTTACTATATCAGCTGGAACAGTTAGTCCTATTTTACCTATATCTAATCTGTTAAATGGTGCAATTGAATTAGCTATTGTATTGGTAGTATCACCAATACGTACATTCCCGTCTATATCTATGTTATTATAACTAGCATCTGAATTAGAAGACATAATATATAAAATATTCTTATATATTATTTTAAAAAAATTATATTATTATGTACGAGGATATTTCCAAAATACATCAGAATTATAGTCACCAGAAGACGAAAAGGATTGATCTCCTTGTGGATTTAATGGTGTATAATAAAATCCATCTGATAATTTAATAAATATTTTTATACCTGTAGTATCTCCTGAATTTATATAACCAATAAATAATTGTCCTTCGTTAATATTAGTATCACTTGCGTAATTACTAGGTAAAGGAGGAATAGTATTCGTTGAAGTTGTGTATGAATATGTAAAATCAATAGGAGTACTATTAGTTACACTTACTAATGCATCCAAATAAACAATTCTATATTTATTATATCCAGAAAAAATATTATAATCAACACCAGAATCGACTGTATGACTGTTTGGATCCCATGATGCCGAATCAGGTACTCGAACATATAAATATTTATTATTTACAACAACTCCATCTATTGTTAAATTCATAGTACCTACATATAATTGTCCAACTGGTTGGTCTGGTGTAGATGTTAACTCGTAAATAGAAGCTAATCCACTAACATAATTACTTGGCATAGCGGCAACAGTAGTAGTTTCAGTATTATTAACAGCAAATCCAGTTATTGCAGTTGGAGAGTCTGTTGGATTTCTGTAATAATAAGCTGAATTACTAGTATTATTATGGTCAGGTAATTTGATTACAAAATGGTCAGCGTTACCTGACCTCTCAAAATATACTTGTCCATTAATCATAGAAGTATCATAATCAGAAGGTATATAAGTCACCGAACTAATACCATTATAAATAACAACCACTGCTTCAATCGTAATATTAATAGTGGCTGTATCTGTACCACCACTATTTGTTGCTGTAATAGTATATGAAGTTGCTGGTAATGTTCCACTACTATTTGTTGCTGTAATACTACCTGTATTTGTATCTAAAGATAAACTATTACCTAACGATGGACTAATTGACCAAGTTGCAGCATCGCCACTATTACTAGAAGTTATAGTTACAGGATCACCATCAGTATATGTAAATGGACTACCAGAATAACTAATATTAGGTGCAGCTACCGCAGCGACTTCAATCGTAATATTAATTGTAAAATCAACTGTATCTGCAGGCGTATCACTATTTGACGCAGTAATTGTATATGCGGTCGTTACAGAAGCAACTGTCGGTGTTCCTGTAATAGTACCATCATTATTAAGTGTTAATCCAGAAGGTATTGTAGGACTTGATGTGCAAGCGGTAATATTTGAACTGGCTGATGGAGTAATAGTGAAAGCCGTATCAACGGTACCCGTATAACTAATAGGATCATAAACTATTGTAGGATTTGGGGTATTATCTAATACAGTAATCTTAATTGTAAAATCATTACCTGTACCTTCATCGCTTGTATGGCTAACAATATAAGTATATTCTACACCATTTGTATCAATAGCAGTTCCACTTATATTACCAGTACTAGTATTAAATGTTAATCCGGTTTCATTAGTTAATTCGGTAGGTCTATCAATAGTAAAACTATTGTTAGCACCCGTCAAATAATTTCCTATAGGATTTAATGAATAACTAGTTCCTTGATAAAGATCAACTTCGTTATTGGTTACTGAATCATATCCAGTAATTACTGGTAATGCAGTATTAATAGATATATCAAAAATTATAGTATCACTTTCATTATCAGTATTTGTCGCCGTAATTGTATAAGTAGCATTAGCTAAAGTTTGACCTGTTTGAGGTGTAATTATAATATTCTTGGTTGAGCTAACATTTGTATCGTTAAATGTAATAAAAGAAGGGAATACTGGACTAACAGTCCAGGTTGAATCTACATTCGAATATAGATTAATCGTTTCTGCCGAATCTAACGAATATAAAACACGAGTTTTACTGGCGGAAGAATTACCACCAATACTATATGTAATAATTGGATTTACAGCATCATCATTAATATTAATAGTTATAGAATATGCAGTACCTGAACCATTATTATTTGAAGCTGTAATATTATATGTATATTGACCAGCTTTGGTTTGGCCAACAGTTCCACTTATAATACCAGTAGTAGTATTAAACGTTAACCCAGTATTAGCAGTAAGAGTCGCGGGACTTATTACATAACCGGTGGGCGAACTTGTAGCTATTGGACTATTGCTAATATTTTGTTCGCCTTCAGAATAAGTCGCAGGACTTGACGTATAACTTTGAATAGTTGGAACAGGCGGTCCGATAGCCCAATCATCAAATATAGTAAAAGTATCATTATCAGTAATAGGATTGGTTGCTGTATATCGCCAACGATAACTACTTGTCGTTTCAGGTTCTTTCACTTTAGACATATAATATACGGTGTCGCTACCACCATTTAATTGACCGTATGCAATATATAATTTATCGTTAATTTCTGTGCTGTTGCTATTATAGATAGAATTCGTCATATAATCTATTGAACTAGAACCTTCATTACCTGCTGCTCCAGTAGGACCAATAGAACCAGCAGGACCAGCAGGACCAGCAGAACCATCTTGTCCAGCAATTACATCAGGAGATAAATCAAACACAAATTTCCATTGACCACTATCGCCTGTGGAACCATTACCATTACCCAAATATACATATAATTTACCATAATTACTTTCCCCTGTTTGACCAGAAACAATTGCGTGTTCATTTGTATGAGTATCAGATATTCCTGTCGCTGTTAATAGTGCAGATTCACTAGCATAATATTCAAATACTTTAAATACTTTACCATCAGCACCAGTAGGACCTTGTTCTCCACGACTGCCTTGCCCAATCTGAGATACTAATTTCCATGAATTATTTTGACCAGCGTCACCATCATTTCCAACATCTACAAAACGATATATAGCACCTGGGTAATTAGCATTACCTTGATATAAAGCATAATCACCTACATTATATTCACTACCAGGCATATCCACCGGATCTGCATAGGTAAAATAAGCCACATAATTAAATAATTCAGTCGGAGGTCCAGTAACACCTTGTGGACCATCTAGACCAGTAGGACCATCTAGACCATTTTGACCATCATCCCCTTTTTCGCCGGTATGACCACGTAAACCATCAGCACCAGTAGGACCGACAGTACCATCTTGACCATCTTGACCATCTTGACCAATTGTACCGGCTGAACCAGGTTGACCATCTTGACCGGGAAGTCCGGTTGGGCCAGCACCTCCGGCAGGCCCAGGAATAACAGCGGGTGTAATATCTATGATGAAACGCCATTGATCCATATAACCGTCAGTTCCGCCATTACCTACTCCTACATTTACATAAACACGACCTGCGTTATTTTCACTACCCACAACAATAGCGTGTTCACCTATATTATAAGGATATCCATTATTATCATTTTCTAACTCATATACAGTATTATAATATCTAAATATGTTAAAAATACCGGCTTGAGGACCGGTGGCACCAACCTGTCCATCATTACCATCCTGACCTCTTACTCCAGCTGGACCAGCTGGACCGGTATGTCCACGATCACCTTGAATGCCGGTAGATCCAATTGGTCCAGCAATATTTGAAACACCATCTGGACCGGTAGGGCCAGTAATGGGTAAAGGAGATATATCAGTTACATATTGCCATTGTCCAGTACTACCCACATTGCCGCAGCCCCCAGTACCTTTATAAATATATAATTTACCGTGATTTGGTCCTTCTTCTATTACTAGTGCGAATTTACCTATATTACTTTCATTCGGCAAGGCATTCAAAAAAGTAGTATTATCAGTATAAGATTCAAAAATCACAAAGGGTGTTCCTATTTCGCCCTTCGTACCAGTAGGACCTGGAATACCAACACCAGTTGGACCGACTGGACCGACTGGTCCAGGAGTAGTCGAAATACCAGCAGGTCCGGTTGGACCAGCAGCACCAGCGGTACCAGCCGGACCAGCGACACCAGTGACACCAGGCGGACCAGCAGGACCACCGGTACCAGTAGGACCGGCAGGACCGACAGGGCCATCGGCACCGGTTGCTCCATTTTCTACTGTTTCTGAAGAACCAGTAAGACCTAATATGCGGGTTAATTCAGTTTCATTTAATTCGGCATTTCCTATTTTTAAATAACCAGTATTGGCTATAGATAAATTTACAATAGGAACTTTACTCATTATATATTAAATAAATATTATTTAATTTAATATAAAACCAACTAAATAGATTAATCAAAAATTACATTGTAACAATTGTAAACGTAGATGTATGAGTTCCAAAAAGGTAAATATACATTTGTGAAATTTTGTTAGATAATGTATTTAATTGAACGGAATTATTGGGATTCCATGCAGAATTGATTGATGCTGTTATATCAACATCAAAGAAATAAACATATAAGAAATTCATTTTCATATTTAAATAACTCTCACTTAATACATAATCGCTATCTAGCCGAATATCTTGATTAAAAAGGTAATAATACAATTCAATCACATCAATATTATATTGATTTAACAAAGTATTTCCTGAACCGTTGATTAAAGCATATAATTCAGTAATTTGAGTTCGTAATGAATTCAATTCAGTAATGTTATTAGTTACATTAAGTAAATAAATACTGGATGCCGTAAACACACCTGAAACATATTGAATATTATTTACTGTAATAATCCCATTACAAGCATCATAACTATAAATAAACCCTTCAAAATAATTATTTAAATTGGTAGAAGAAGAAACAGTAACAGGTAGTCCCACAGTAAATGATAAATTTTTACAAACAGTAAAACTAATAGCCCCATTTACAACGGGTGTAATTAAAACAGATTCATTTGTACTTGAAAATGTATCTAGTTTGCAACTAGTAGTATTACAAGTAGTTGCCGTATTACAAGTAGCCACGGTGTTACAAGTAGTCGCATTATTGGAACAATCTGTCGCACAATAATTGACATAATAACTAGAACAATTCGGCGGAGTTTGATAAGTATAACATGTATTTTGTACATTCGAGGTACAATTATTTAAATAGTTTAATTTTTTTAAAGTTGTATAATCACTACTAGACATTAATATATAAAACACCCCGAAAAGAATTATATCAAATAAAACACGTAATTTCACTAAAAATTATATAAACTGATACTATAAATGAACGAATTAGATTTAGATATAAACAATTATACAATAAAAGATTTGGAAAAGTTTTTTAGGCTGACTAACAATAAATATTCAGCCGATGAGATAGAACTAAAAGAATATGAATTACGCGAACAATTATTAAAGAGTGGTCACGTAGATAAACATTTTAAAACGGATTTGGTCCATTTTTTAACAAAAGCAAAAGAATACATAATTTATGTTAAATGTACGCCGGATAAAAAACCAACAAGTATACCTAAAAACTATAAATTAGATAAAATAGAATACAAACAACCCCAGGAAACATCCAGAAAAAATGAATTGATACAGCATAAGGAAAAGGATTTTATTTATACTGCACCTGCCACCTTTTTACCAGGGAAAGTAAATCAGATTGATACTCGTATACTTACTAAATGTTTAAACATAGATTCCAAATTTCGTAAAGATCTACATAAAACCGATAGTTCCGATTTTTTAATTCAATTACCAACTAAATTTAATAAAGTGGTATCTATGGAATTATCCGCAATAGAATTACCATTATCTTATTTTGGTATTTCAAATTTAAATCATAACAATTATATTTATATAAAATTGTTCTTTGTTGATAACAACGGTTCTCAAGAGGTTTTAAATTGTGAAAATGTGTTTCAAATACCCGATGGTCATTATTCCATTTCCGACTTAATTGATATTATTAATTTAATGTTTCAAAGAGAACCAAACGTATTTTCGTGCATGTGTTTAAAATTAGAATATGATAATAATAACAAAGGCAGTCAAAAGGTATGTATTTATGCGAATTCAACGAGCCAATATACGATAAAAGAATTCGCATTAGATTTTACAAAAAGTAAATTGGGGGAAACCGACAACCAAGAAATTTATAGTAAAATTGGTTGGAATTTAGGATTTAAAAAACATATTTATTGTGGAAATACTATTTATTTTAGCGATACAAAAATAGAATCGACCCATAAATACATGTATCTAGCTATAAATGATTATAATAATAATTCAAATGATACGTTTGTAAGTGTGTTTGAACAATCTATTTTACAGTCAGATATATTAGCACGTATTTCATTAAAAGGAACATTATTAAATAGTGCAACTGAAAATAACTATCAACTGATTTCAGAACCTCGTAAATATTTTGGACCGGTCGATATTCAACGAATACGAGTACGTTTATTAGATGAATTTGGTCGTGTAATACCGATGCAGTCCTTAAATTATTCATTTTGTTTAACATTAAAAATATTATATGATCAATAATATATATGCCTTATAAAATTCGAAAAATAAGAAAAAAAAACTGTTTTTCTGTGAAAAATTTGAAAAAAAAGAAGACATTTTCAAAATGTACAACAAAGAAGAATGCACAAAAACAAATACGATTATTACGCGCTTTACAATATAATAAAATGTTTAAACCGAATGAACGTCGTAAAACAAACAAAGGTGGTTCCAAAGAAACAAAATCAAAAAACAAAACCATCAAAGTAAAAATAAACAAAAAAGCGATAGCTGAAAAGGAAAAAATAGAAATTGAAAAAACAAGACCGCTTCATTTTAGTGAATATGAAGAATGGTATGAGACAGTAGCGGAAGAAGAAATGAATAGTCAATTACCTTATATGCGGTATTTAGATGATTATAATGAATAAATAATATGTACGAGGGATTTTATATATTATTAACAAGACTTAACTCGGTAAAAAATGTATATTTATCGTAATCTTAAACCATTATACAGTTAATATACAATAAATAATCATAATATGTTATATATTTCATTTTTTGTAATGTGTGTATTTTTTTTTTAAAAAGTAGCTGTTGGTTTTTAAAAAAGGACAACATTTTTCTTGTCCTTTTTTCAATATAAGGAGAGACTTTTGTTTTTTTTCAAATCCATTTTTGGGTTTTACCCGAAAACGCTTTAAAAATGATAAACATATTTTTGGTTTGTGACTGAACAATATTTTATATTTTATGCAAAAAAGTATTTAGGCATTTTTTATCTTCGTATAATATACGAAGATATGACTAACTCGAAAATGCCGAAAAATGCCGAAAAATATATTTGTGAAGAATGTAACTTTACATGTAGTAAAAATAGTAATTTTAAACAACATATTTTAACAGCAAAACATAAAATACGAACAAATACGAACGAAAACAAGCAAAAAAATGCCGCACCTATTACAGAGTATAAATGTATGTGTGAAAAGACATTTAAACATGCATCATCTTTATGGAATCATAAAAAAAAATGTGGACTTATAAAACAAGAAAATGAAATAATCAACCAATATGATGAATCTATTATAAATCAACTTGAAGATGATGTTCATAAAGAAAACAGTAAGGAAGATGATGAAGATGATATAGGTTACAAAGAAATGTTCTTGGAAATGATGAAACAAAATCATGAATTACAGAAATCAATAAACGATATGATACCAAAAATTGGGAATAATAATACAATTACAACAGGTAGTCATAATACAAATAATAATTTTAATATTCAATTGTTCTTAAATGAAGAATGTAAAAACGCGTTAAATATGACTGATTTTGTCCGTTCATTAGAAGTAAATATGAATGATTTGGTTCAAACAGGTAAATTGGGTTATGTAGAAGGCATTAGTCGTATATTTATAAAAGCATTAAAAAAGATGGATGTAACAGAAAGACCCATTCACTGCACGGATATGAAAAGAGAAACCATGTATATAAAAGATAATAATAAATGGGAAAAGGAAACACAGGTGAACCCGACGATACAGAAAACAATAATAAAAATAGAAAATAAAAATTTACGAATGCTTCCACAATGGCAAGAAGAAAACCCAGATTGTATGGATATGGAATCAAAAAAATCAGAAGAATTCACAGAATTGTCGTTAACCGCAATGGGCGGTTTTGATTCAAAGGACAAATTAGAAAAGAAAATATTGAAAAATATATTAAAAGAAGTTGTTATTAAAACGAAAAACTAATATACAAAAATAATATATGAATAACTTGTTATTAATATTAGATGGTTACTTTAAACAAAGAACAAAAAAAAATAATATATCATGTGAAAGAAGGAAAAAATGTAATAGTAGATTCAGTAGCAGGAACTGGAAAAACGACTGTTATATTATCGGTCGCAAAAAATGTAAAAACAAAACAGATTTTGCAAATCACATACAATAAATCATTAAAACATGAGGTAAGGGAAAAAATAGAAAAAGAGAACATAAATAATATACAGGTACATACATATCATAGTTTAGCGTACAAGTATTATTCTCGTAGCGGTCACAAAGACATAGAAATAAATCGTATTATACAGGACGATAAACGATTAATAAAACCAATAGAAGAGTTTGACCTATTGGTAATAGATGAAGCACAAGATATGACCTATTTATATTTTCAATTGATTGTGAAATACGTAAAAGATTACGGAAAACCAATCCAAATATTGATATTGGGCGATTATATGCAGGGTTTGTATGAATTTAAAGGATCAGATGTACGGTTTTTAACTTTGGCGAAAGAAATATGGGTAAATTCTGGAATATTAATCAATAATAATTTTAAATTATGTACGATGAAGACCTCTTATCGAATAACAAATCAGATGAGTAAATTTATAAATAATGTGATGATAGGTTCAGAGCGTATGTTAGCAGACAAAGAAGATATGCATGTGAATTATATACGAAATACTCGTTATAATATAGAGAAAATAGTTTATTATGAAATATCAAAATTATTAACGGAAGGTGTAAAGCCGAATGAAATATTTGTATTGGGAGGTTCTGTAAAGGGAGAAAATAGTAACATAAGAAGATTAGAAAATATGTTGGTTGTGAATAATATTCCATGTCATGTTCCGATGTTAGAAAATGAAAATATAGATGAACGAGTAACGAACGGTAAGGTGGTATTTACAACATTTCATAGTGTAAAAGGGCGTGAAAGAAAATATGTATTTGTAGTAGGATTTGATAACAATTATTTCCGTTTTTATGGTAGGACTTTAAATCGAGAGATTTGTCCAAATACGTTGTATGTAGCATGTACTAGAGGATCAAAAGGGTTATATTTATTAGAGTATGATAATAGACCGGGAGATAGACCTTTAGAATTTTTACAATTGAATCATAGAGATATGAAACAAGAAGAAGATTATATTCATTTTCGCGGAATGCATCAAACCTATTTTCAAAAAATAGACGAAAGCGAACAATTACACCAAGTTCGAATAACTGCAACTGATTTAATTAAATTCGTATCGATAAGTGTTATACAAGAAGTCACAACAATATTAGATAAAATAATCATAGTAGAAAACGAACCGGAAGAAACAATAGAAATTCCAAGTATTATTCAAACATCAGGTGGATATTATGAAGAAGTGAGTGATTTAAATGGAATAGCGATCACGAGTATGTATTATGATTATTTAAAAGATATTTGGGACGATAACGACAAAAGTATTTTATTGGAATTAATTGAAGACAAATTAGAAGAAATAAAAGGAAAAAAGAGGGATTTTTTAGATAAATATATAGAGAATTTGCCTGAAAAGGTAGAAACGATAGAAGATTATTTATACATGGCGAATGTGAATTTGGCGTTACAAGAATCGTTGTATTTTAAATTAAATCAAATAGGAAGAGAAGAATATGGTTGGTTATCAGAAGAGGTATTATTAAAATGTCGTGAACGTTTACGAGATGTAATAAGTGGCGATAGTCAAAACAAACAACCAATAATAGAAGAAGATATAATGCATATGTCCTGGGAAGAAGAACATACAAAAATAGACGAATTGTTAAAAGAAGATTTTTCCGAGATATTTCGTTTTACGGGGCGTGTAGATTTGATTACAGAAACTACATTATGGGAATTAAAATGCACTTCAGAAATATCAACTGATCATATATTACAATTAATAATCTATGCGTGGTTATATCAAATGCGTCCAGGGTATGATGAAGAGTCGGATAAAAAAATATTCAAATTATTTAATATAAAAACCGGAGAATTAATACGGTTGGACGCAACAATCGAAGAATTAAATACGATTATTATTTTATTACTCAAAAATCGTTATCAAAAAAATATAATAAAAACTGATGAAGAATTTATTCAAAGTTGTAGAGAATATTTATTGAATTAGGGTGTAAAATCAAAATTAAAAGAATTTAATATTGATTTATAAAAAGATTATTAAAATTTAAAGGGATATATCAGTAGGTTCGGTAGGCTTAGAGAAAAACTTAACACATTCCCATAATTTGGCGGATTCTTCGAGAGAATAAATACCACGACTTTGAGCTGCATTTAAAAATGCAATCATTAAATTTAAAGCAATTTGTTCATTATCAACCTTAATATCACTAATTTTAACTTGAGGCGTTTCATTAGGTTTAGATTGAGAGTTAGTAGTTTCCGTAGAACTATCCATTATTATTATATAATAAATTTTATTTATATAGTTTACTATTAATTATTTTAATGGTTATTATCAATATGAGGTAATTTATCAGAATAATTTTAAAAATTGAAATGCGTTATTTTATTCGTGTATAAAATAATGTTTTATATAAATAAATGAATAAAATATTTTTGTTTTTAGCCGGTTTGATCGGAATTTCAGCGAGGTTTAATGAATTTGTGCCGTTTGTAGACACCGAACAATACCAAATACAACATAATGTTAACGCATCGTTACCACAATCATATTCATGGAGTAATGTAGGCGGTGTTAATTATTTAACAAAAAATTTAAACCAGCATATACCTGTATATTGTGGTAGTTGCTGGGCGCATGGAAGTATTAGTTCTTTAGCGGATAGAATAAAAATTATGAGAAAAGCTGCTTGGCCCGATATTAATCTTAGCATTCAATTTTTATTAAATTGTAGAATGGGTGGCTCGTGTAATGGAGGCAACCATATAGCAACTTATAAAGCGATTCATGAATATGGGTCTATACCTTATGAAGATTGTATGATATATCAAGCATGTAGTATAGATTCGAAAGAAGAAGTATGTAACGATAAAAAGATGTTTGAATGTACAGCAGTAAATATGTGTAAAACCTGTGATACTTTTACTGCGAATGGAGGTTCATGTACACCAATTATGCAATATCCAAATGCGACAATAGCGAGTTATGGTTCAATAAAAGATAGTGATAATATGAAATCAGAAATATATAAAAATGGACCGATTGCTTGTGGTATAAACGCAGAAGAAATAGTAGATTATACTGGAGGTGTATTAGATGTTCCTCATAAGCTTAAAATGATTAATCATATAATATCTGTAGTAGGATGGGGGTACGATGAAACAACTAATAAACAATATTGGATTATCCGCAATTCATGGGGTTCATACTGGGGTGAATTAGGTTTTATGAAGTTAGTATTGGGTGAAAATCAATTAGGAATTGAAAAAGATTGTGCATTTGCTATACCAGGCGAATGGACGATACATAATGTTCCTTGTTATGAAGATGGAAGTAATTGTGCGTAATGAAAAATTGAACTGAACGACGGTTGTATAGATAAATTATATTAAAGTATTTAGATAATCTATATGAAAATTAAATTATTGAAAACGCGTAAAAAAACGGTTAAAATCCATGAAAATAATAAAAAAAAGAGAAGTTATAAAAAAAGGGTAAGTTATAAAAAAAAGGGAGGTAATAAATTATCAGGTATGGTGATACAAACTGAAGGAGAAAGCATATTTGAATCTTATTTAACTATATTAACTGATTTAATAGGTGTACAAGATATATATAAAATGATAGCATACCCAATAAAAGTACTTACAGTTCATGAAAAATATTGTAATACACCATGGATGAAACCAGATATACCAACAAATAATGAAAAGTTTATTTATTATTGTTGTAAAGAAGAAGAGTATAACGATAATAAAACAGAATGTGAACCTATGTATACACATTATAAAGTATTAGATTATGAAACTCGCGGAAGAAAAGGCGGTTTAAAACCAACAATAAAGGATCCATATCATTTATATCAAAAATCCGGTTCTCATGGGTTTTGTCAGATGTATGCAAAATTTATAGCAGATAATGATGTAAATGATTTTGCTACAATAAAAAATAATAGGAGTTATCAAAAAAACACATTTGTTTGTTTACAAAAAACATTAAAAATTATACAAGAAAATGAAACAATATATAATGTTCTCCAAAATGGTTTTAATAATGATTTACAAGTAAGACATATTAGAGAAAATAAAGGAATAACTCAACATATGACTTTTGAACAATTTATTCAAGATTTATATATATTTAAATTAGAAGATATAGAACAATATATACTGGAATTAAAATAAATAAAAAATTGAAAAAAACCAAAGCGTAAGTGAATTGTACAAAAAACGAATAACAATATGACCACATATAGAATGAATAAACGTAGCGTATCAGTAGATTGTATGTTTGATAATGTATTAGATGATCTATGTAATGAATGTGATCACAATATAATATTTCACGAATGTAATAAATGTGGAAACGGTGTTTGTAGAAGTGCAGAATGTCATTTAACTTTTCCGCATCATGGAAATACTCAATTTATTATATGCAATGATTGCTATAAAATAATTGATAATAAATTATTAAACTACAACCATTTATTAGTTTATAAATTTTTGAAAAAAAATATGCGTAAAAGGCGGGTTAGTTGTTAATGTACTTTAAAAACTAAAAAGTTGAAAGATTTATATATTTATAGACAATATATAAATATAGAAAATATGAACAATTTGGAAGTAGTAACTTTTGAAGATTTTATTAAGATTTGGAAAGCGCGTAATAAAGAAATAAAAAATAATGAAAAAAGTAACAGAATAGAAATAAAATATAATATTCAAATAGAAAAATTGATAGAAATGTTTGAACAAAATAAGAAAGGGACACGTAAATCTATACGTATAGCAGCAGCTCAAGAAGTACACGAAGCAGCAAAATCCTTATTAGAATTAAAAAATACTAGATAAAAATGTTTAAAAATCAAAACAATTATTCAATAGAATTCTTTTTTTTACAACCACGTTGATGTGCAGATAAACTTTGTTTACTGCTAGCAGAAAAAACATTACAAATATTACACATAATACCTTTCTGTCTTACATTAGCATATTTTGGCTCTAGGTATTTATCAAGTGCGGGTAATTTTAAGGATTCAATTTGAGTAGTCATCTTTTTCTGAAAATCCTTCAAAACTGTGATTAAAAGTTCTCGTTGATTAATAAAATTTTGATATTCTTCATTAATATCATCCAACATTTCTTTTGAAATATTATTGTTCTCGTCAAGGTTAAGTTCTTGTATTTTTACAGATAAACTATCAATAATATCAACAGCGGTTTTAATTTTTTCAGGAGAATATTCAGTATTATGAATATAAACGAGAACATTCCCTTTATGAATATCAATTTGAAAATTCTGTTTAAATGAAATACCCGAATACTGTGATAAAAAAACACCATTCATGTTTTGTACATCGATATCTCGAATAAATTTTACAACTTCATCTTTATTAACATTATGATCATATTCTTTGTTCTCAAATAATATAGTAGGCTTTTCATTTCGTTTCATAATAAAATCTCCGGATGCTTTCATCCCGCTAGTATTTTTTATTTCAGCGGTCGAATATAATAAATTTAAATTATTATAGAGATTTTGTTCTCCATATTTACCTTTATTACTAGAACCTTTGTATTTATTTAAAAATTCGTCAAGTTCATTAAAAAGTTTACCTTGAGAAACCATCGAAGTCGCATTAGTATCTTTGATAGTATTAAGATTTTGTGTAATTCTTTCTTCGCTAGATGTAATATAAGTAAAAAGCGGTTGTTGGATATTTTGCATCATACTATTGTATTTGTTCTCAAATGTAGAAATAAAACTTTGTAAAGAATTTTCTTGATTAATATTTTCTAACATTTTGTGTGTCTCTTGTGATAATTTTGTATGAAAGATCGAAAATTGTTCTTTAAAATTCTCGCTGTTCTTCGGAATAATATCATTAATCAAAAGATTTGTCTTATCTATTAGGTGGCTATTATTTTTATCAAGGAGAGTTCCTATTTTTTCACTATTATTTAAAGAATTGTTCTCAATAATTTGTTTAATATCTTCAATATATTCCTTTTTCAAATTCATAAATTGAATAATAAAATTTTGGGTGAGATCTGTATTCATTTTAGTAATGTTCTCATTAATATTACCTAATTCAGTATTAAAATTATCCATTTTGTCTTTATTATCAGATAACATGCTTAGAATTGTGGAGTTAATGTTCGTATTTGTCTTATTATTTATACTATCAATAATGCCTTCAAGAAGTTCTACTAAAAAAACATTAGAAGACTCAAAATCTATATTTTTATTATCATTATAAAATTTCCAAATTCTTTCGTTGTTTAAATACTTTTCATAATCGTTACTCATTTTGCAAAGGAATATATATATTTATATAACCCTTTTTAAATCCTTTTTTTGTTAAGTAAGTTTTCAAAAACTTATTCAACTTAATTAATTTATTACTCACTTTTATTTAATAATTCCAAATTTTTACTTTAAAATGTTAAAAACTTAAAAAACTTAACAAAAAATGAGTGATTTTCTTCTAAAATATTCTTTTCTTCTCAAAATATATAATTTAGGCATTCTTCGAA
>TARA_B110000967_G_scaffold107970_1_pt1 | contig 15641 bp, 17 predicted proteins | sample TARA_B110000967 | Tara Oceans TARA_B110000967 (sample SAMEA4397903) | marine metagenome | biome: Polar Biome; feature: [DCM] deep chlorophyll maximum layer (ENVO:01000326); material: water (ENVO:00002006), including particulate matter (ENVO:01000060) such as... | depth 35 m
AATGTTTTTTCTGATTTAAAGAACGTAGAGTTTAATTCTGATTTTTCTTTTTTAATCAAAAAAAAATCAAGAACTTTACCAACCCAAATCACCGTTTCTAACTTTGCTAAACCAGAGCTCTTCGTCTCAAACGAATTAATGGAGTTTAATTTAAACTCATTTCAAAGCCTTGAAGGGTACATTGCAATTGGCGGAAAGCTTCCAGCTCAATTTTCCTATCTCAAGCAAGCCAAGGGATTGAATGTTTACCTTGCATTAGATGCACTTACCTCCAAGATGATTGATAGTTGGCCCTCACAGGAAGCAAGCATCACTCGACAACCTATTCAAAATTTTGTTATTGATATTCAGAATCTTGAAATACTAAGAAATCAATACAATCAAGTAATAGGGATTTTTTCTATAGGAGAAAGCAGTTTTAAAGGTGATGTCAAAAGTCGAGATTTAAATGCAAAACTTAACCAAGATAGCTCTGGTTTTCTAAGGATAGAATTGAATGATACGCAGATCCATGATGATAGTTTTCTAAGTGCTCGCTCTGCCTCCGGTGATATGCCAGACCTTAATGCTAGATTAATTGCAAAAAACTCTTCTTTGGGAGCGCTGAAAATTAAATCTTTAGACTTGTACCTCTTGAAAAACAAAAATGTAATCACTCTTAACAATATTAACTTAAGCTCTAACTTTCTTTCTATTTCCGCTCTTTCCGATAAAGCGAACGCATATTTCTCTCTAGATAATAGAAGCAAACTATATAAGCTCAGGGGACGCTACCTCATTAAAGATTCCTCTAGAATTCCTCTCATTCAGAATATTGCTAATTTCTCATATTTTAATGGCGACATTAATCTGCAGTGGAGAGACCTTCAAAAATTACAAGACATAGAAGGTAACTTGGACTTTATGTTAAAAGATCTTTTGATCGAGAATAAAACATCAACATCCATCGCTTTTAATTTATTAGGGGTTTTAAATTTAAAAAATATTCTTGGCAAAGTAGCTAATCTGGATCTTACAATGAGTGAGTTTACCTCGACACAATTGAATCGAGTGGAAGGAAATTTAATTTTTAGTAAATCAAAAGCTAGGCTAGCATCTCCCATATTCATAGAAACCAATGCAGCAAAAATGAAATGGATAGGCCATATCAACAAGAATAATAAAGGAGAGCTTAGCGAATTAGATCTAAATTTAGATCTCAGGGTAAGAATTGGAGAAAATATACCCTGGTATGCTGCCTTGCTTGGCGGGTTGCCAGCTATAGCAGGGTCAGCCGTTATCAGTGAGATATTCGAAACTAATCTGGATAGCTTATCTAATTATCAGTATGAGGTTTCTGGATTCCTTGCCGAGCCAAAGATTGAAAGGATCAACTAATTTAAGTCAAGAAAATGGTAGCTAACCCTAAGAATGAAAAAAAGCCAATTACATCAGTGACAGTGGTCACCACTACACTTCCAGCAATTGCAGGATCTTGATTAAATTTTCTGAGCATAATTGGTATGAAAATTCCTGCAACAGCAGAGGAAATAAGATTGATAACCATGGCCACACCAATCAATATAGAGATCACAATCTCATGGAACCAAAGATAGGTGATGCCACCCACTAAAATAGATAATAAAATACCGTTTACAATCGATACGGCTAGCTCACGCTTAAACAGCCAATTGATATTTGTGGAATTTATTTGTTGCAGGGTGAGACCTCGGATCATAATGGTTAAAGTTTGAGTTGCTGCAACCCCACCCATGCTGGCAACTATCGGCATTAAAATAGCCAAGTAAACAATTTGATCAATCGTTGCTTGAAATAAACTAATGGTTAGGGATGCAATAAAAGCCGTGATGAGATTGATTGAGAGCCAAAGCATTCTACTGCGGGCAGCTCTAGCCGGAGCAGCAAATGTATCCTCGGCAATACCTGCCATTCCAAGAAAATTTTGATCAGCATCCTCGCGAATGACATCAACAACATCATCAATTGTAATTCTACCAATTAAATTAAATTCCTCATCTACAACTGGAGCTGATATCCAATCATTTTGTTCGAATAGCCTTGCCACATCTTTATCACTCAGATCAACTGATAATGGCTGCGTAGCAGTTTCCATGAGCTCTCTAATATTGAGAGCTGGCTCTGAGACAAGAATAGTAGAGACTGGTAGCAACCCCAAATATTTATTTTCTCTAGACACTACAAAGATCTGATCAGTATTTTGAGGAAGTTCTTTTTGAGCCCTGAGATAGCGCATCACCACTTCGAGGCTATGCTCTGGCCTGACACTAATAATGTCAGTGTTCATCAGGCCACCTGCAGAGTCTTCTGGGTAGACTAGGGCTTCTGTAATTCTCTGCCTGTCTCTCTTAGACATGGCCGATAAAACATTTTGTGTTCTACTTGCGGGTAGAGCTTGAAGAATATCTACAATTTCATCTAACTCTAAATCTTCTATAATTTTAATAAGCTCTGCAGTTGAGATCTCGGCAATTAATTCCTGTTGAATCTCATCATTCAGTTCCGAGATAATCTCTCCCTCATTTTCAATCTCAATCATTGACCAAAGTAATTTCCTTTCTTTTGGAGGAAGGGATTCTAGGCTATGAGCTATCTCTGGTGCCTGCATATTTGCAAGCATTCTCTTCAATTGATTTAAGGATGAGCTGACATCTTTCCCTTGAATACTTTTAAGCAACTCATCTGATGGGAACTGATGTGGAACGATATCACTCATAAGATCAATTCTAACTCAAGCTGATTAGATTTTATCTTTTTCTTGAATTAGGAATATTGAGTTTCATTCTATACTTTGAAATGGTTCTTCTGGCTAAATTAAAACCTCTTTTATTGAGCATTTCTGCTAATTTTTGATCGCTAAATTTTTGGGGACTATTATTTATCACTCTTTTGATTTCTTCCATAAGTTGTTGAGGAGTAACTCTTCTTGTTTTAGATACAGATGCAGATAACAGAGATCGCATAGACACTGCTCCTTTGGGTGTTTGAATGTATTTTGATCGCAGGATTCTTGAGACGGTAGATGGGCTAAGTTTTAGCTCTCTTGCTAACTCTAAGTTGCTGAGAGGGTTGAGTTGCAAAGACTGCCCAAGTAAAAACTCTGCTTGCTTTTGACAAATTAACTCACCCACCTCTCTAACTGTCTCATTCCTCTTTTCCACAGATCTTATCAGCCATTTTGCATCAGCAATTTTCTCTTGAAGCGCCATATTGGCTGGATTTTTTTTATCTTTTGCGAGCCGCTCTAACTCAGAATCTAGTTTTAATTGCGGAAAATTTTCTTGGATAAATTGAATATCTAGGCCGTCTTTTGCTGGCAGTATTTCTACGTCAGGCTGAATCATTTGAACAGACTCAAAATCTAAACCAGGAGATAAGTCACAAGCCTTGATCAAAGATAGGGTGTGTTGAATTTCTTCTTCTGGAAATCTATCTGAGAGACTAGATTTTGCATGCTCAAAATTTTTAAAATCAGGATTAAATAAGATTTCTTGTACCAATTCTTGTTGATTCTTGGAGAGACCTTTTTTGTTTAATTGAATTTGTATTAGCTCTTTAAAGTTTCTAGCGCCTATGCCTACAGGCTCTAAATTCTGAATAATATTTTCTAAAACCAGACGAATGTCTTCGATCGAACTTTCAAATTCGAGTAATTCCTCTAGCTCATGAAGGTCAATCGACAGTAAGCCGCTCTCATCTAATGATTGAATAATAGTTATGGCAATTTTTTTCTCTGAATTATCTAGCCTGAGATCTTCTAATTGACTTTGAAGATGGTTTTGTAGGGTAATTATCTCTGGTAAATTGGCCATGAGCTCATCATCGTATCCAGGAGATGAGATTTCCCCGGGCTCTTTTTTAATAATAAAAGGGTTATCTTCAATCTCCGCATTAATTTTATTGATAATTTCAATTCTAGAAAGTTGCAGCAGGTCAATTGATTTTCTGAGCTGGGGTGTCATTGAAAGCTGCTGCTTTTGCTGAAACTCCCTTACTAGCTTAATGGCCATTTGCTAGGTATACATGTTCCCAAAATATGTTTTTTTTACAAGATCATTTGCAATGAGCTCTTGTGAAGTTCCTTCTGCGATTACTTGGCCTGCATCCATGATAATTGCGCGACTACATAAATTTAATGTTTCTTTTACATTGTGATCAGTGATCAGGATTGAAATTCCTCGAGCTACAATCTTATTTAGCAGAGCTTTGATATCCTCAATGGCGATAGGATCAATGCCGGCAAAGGGCTCGTCTAACAGTAGAATCGTTGGATTGCATGCAAGGGTTCTCGCTATTTCCACTTTTCTTCTTTGCCCGCCCGAAAGCAGCCGACCTTTTTGCATTAAAATATTCACCAGGCCAAACTCATCAACCACCATGTCAAAAAAATTGATTCTATCAACTTCAATATTCATTTTTAGCTCAGCAATTCCGCGAAGATTCTCCTCTACTGTCAAGTCTTGAAAGATAGAGGCTTCTTGTGGCAAGTAGCTTAAGCCAACTTTAGAGCGTTTGTGCATTGGTAGATTTGTTACAACGTGACCATCAATTTCTACACATCCTTTATCCGGAAAAAGTAATCCAGCAGCAATATAAAATGCAGTAGTCTTGCCTGCTCCATTAGGCCCAAGCAGCCCAACAATTTCATTTTCACTCACAGAGAAGCTAATATCAGAAAGAATTTTTCCCCCAGCAATACTTTTTTCAATTTTCTTGAGAGCCAGTCTATCTTTAGTCATTGGCATTGATTTGATAAGTAATATTTTGCGAAAAGATAGAGCGATTCTCAGCAAGCAGCTCGGCATTGCCAATCATTTCCATGGATAGGTTTGGATAAATAATTAAGCGATCTGCCTTTCCGTTTATTTGCTGATCCTTGGAGATAATAGATGCAGGCGTTCCAAGAATTAGCAAGCTCTCTTTTTTGTAGTCTAGCAAGGCACTCTCCCCAGAAATCTTAAAACTACCAAAATTAATTTTTATCTCTCCTTTCAAAGTTAGCTGATTGCTTGCTTCATCAAGAGTGACCTTGCTAGCATTAATAGATATATTTTTATAATTTATGGGCTCGCCACTAGAGGCTGCTGATGCGATGAGTATGCATGCAAGGCATATAAAATATTTTACAGTTATCATCATTGAGACTTAAATAATTCCTGATTCCAGCAGTTGATGCATGGTAATGATACCAGTCACATTTTCTTCAGAGCTAATTACGACCAGATTTAAGATCTTATTTTTTTCCATAATCTCCGCAGCATCTATAGCCAAAGAGTCATGAGGTATAGTTTTAAACTGCTTAGTCATAACAGATCCAATAGAAGTATTTGCTAAATCCTGGCCATTATTCAAGCATCTTCGTAAGTCACCATCCGTAAAAATACCGATAACTTTTTTGCCATTTGAGACCAATGTTAGCCCGAGTTTCTTATCAGTCACCTCAATCAAAGCATCTTTAAGAGATGCCTCCTCCAATACTTCCGGAGCATCATGGTTCATAATGGCAATATCTCTGACTAAGGTTGTTAGTTTTTTTCCAAGCTGCCCTGCAGGATGGGATCTAGCAAAGTCGTCTCTAGTGAACCCCCTGTGATCCAAGAGGGCGATTGCAAGAGCGTCTCCAAATACCAGCGCAAGAGTAGTCGAAGAAGTTGGAGCTAAATCTAGAGGACATGCCTCTTGATTAGCCTTGATAACGATATTAATTTCCCCTGCTTTTGCAAGCGTTGAGTTAGTATTATTAGTGAGAGTAAAGATGTGGCCAGCACATCGTTTCAATGCAGGCAAGATCTCAAGTATCTCTTTGGTCTCTCCTGAGTTAGATAAAACTAAAATGGCATCTTGTTTTTCTATCATTCCAAGATCACCATGAGCAGCTTCTGTTGGATGAATAAAAAAAGAGGGGGTACCTGTGCTTGAAAGAGTTGCAGATATTTTTTGAGCAATATGTCCAGACTTACCAATCCCCATCAAAATAAGCTTTCCTTCGGTGTTTATAATTTTTTCACAAAGGTGATTAAATGTATCTTGAATTTGATTACTCAAAGCAAGAATTGCATTACCTTCTATTTCTATAACTTGTAAGGCACTTTTTATAAAATTCTTCTCTTGCATAGCTCATTTTTAATTGTGTACTAATGTTATAATACCTCCATGAAACGAACTATGAAATCTATTCTTATTTTTGCTGGATTATTTTCTTTAAATCCCTTTATTTTCGCTGAATCTAATCCAAATAAATTTATAGACAGTCGAGCTCAAGCTATGGTCGAGGTCATTATAAATAACCAAAGCTTGAATCTTTCTGATCCAGAGCTATTTAAAGCTAAGATCAATGAAATCTTTGAGCCAATGGTTGATTTTGAAAGAGTTGGCGCAAGCGTGATGGGAAAAAAACACTATCATGCTTCAACACCAGAACAGCGGTTGAGATTTATTGAGGTTTTTAAGAAATCTCTTTTAGAGAATTACTCTTCAACTTTAGCCCAGTGGGGAGATCAGCAGATAGAGACTATTTTTACAGGTAATACATCTTTTAAACGAACTGAAGCAGTGCAGCAGAACCTGGTTACCGCAAATAATATTTACCCTATTAAATATATTGTTAGAAATGATGGGTCAGGAAATTGGCTCATAATTAACATTACTGTTATGGGGGTTAACCTGGGCAAAAATTTTAGAAGTTATTTTCAGGTCTTAGCATCCGAGCATAATGGGAATATAGATGAAATAATCAATCATTGGACTTCAGACGCTAACCTTCCAAGCTAGAGTATTAAATTTTATGAATATTACAGAATTTCTTAAAGATAGATTTCCAGACGCAGAAATATCTGCTGATGGTGAGGACTGTTCATCTAGGTTGCTTATAGTCAGCTCAAATTTTGAGGGGCTATCGACTCTTGCAAGACATAAGTTAGTGATGAGCAGTTTAAAAGATCAATTTCAATCTGGTGAAGTTCACGCTTTAAGTCTTGAGACAAAAACCCCATCTGAGATTTCTTAACATTGGAAAAACTACGCATTATTGGCGGCAATAGGTTATCAGGTTCCATCTCTTGTTCTGGAGCAAAAAATGCTGCTTTGCCAATGCTTGCGGCAACCATACTTTCAGACAAATCTGTAACTTTTAAAAATCTTCCTTATCTACAAGATATCACTACTATGTTTGAGCTTCTAGGCTCCATGGGTGCCGATATTACGCTTAATGAAAATATGGATTTCAGCATTTCTACAGCCGCACTTCATGATTTTGAGGCACGCTATGAACTCGTCAAAACGATGAGAGCTTCAATCTTGGTGCTGGGACCGTTGGTTGCACGGTATGGATTTGCTAGAATCGCCTTGCCAGGCGGATGTGCCATTGGCACCAGGCCAGTAGATTTTCATTTGTCTGCCTTGGAGCAGTTGGGAGCAACAATTGAGCTCAAAAATGGCTATATCGAAGCTAGTGCAAAGAAATTAATTGGGTGTGAAATTAGCTTTCCAGGTATCTCGGTCACAGGCACCGAAAACATCATGATGGCCGCAGTTCTTGCGGAGGGTAGAACGACCTTGCGTAATGTTGCAAAAGAGCCTGAGGTTGAAGACCTTGCAGATTTTTTGAATTCAATGGGAGCAAGTATTTCTGGAGCTGGTTCTGATGAAATTATTATTGACGGGGTAACCAGTCTCAATGAAGCTACATTTAAAATTCCGGCGGATAGGATAGAGGCAGGTACATACCTAATAGCTGCAGCAGTAACTTATGGCGACATCACCATAACTAATATTAATTCGAATCGAATGAATAATATTCTAGATAAACTAAAGCTCAGCGGCGCAGCGATCACCCCTTATGAAAATAGCATTCGTCTAACTATGAGCGAGAATATTATTGCTCCAGTCGATATCTCTACAGCACCATTTCCTGGATTTCCTACAGATATGCAGGCTCAATTCACTGTTTTAAATGCATTATCTAGCGGCTCTGCCGTGGTTACTGAAAATGTTTTTGAAAATAGGTTTATGCATGTTCAAGAATTAAATCGAATGGGTTGTGACATCACTGTCAAAGGAAGCAATGCTTTTGTTAAAGGAGTGAGTTCTATAACTGGCGCTCCCGTAATGGCAACAGACTTGAGAGCATCTGCTAGTTTGATCTTGGCAGGTCTATGCGCACAAGGAGAGACCATAGTTGATAGAATTTATCATATTGATCGAGGGTATGAGCGGATTGAAGAGAAACTCTCATTCCTAGGAGCAGATATTACTAGACTGCCAAACTAGCCTTTTTGCGCCTGGGTGATTACTTCAATTTGATTGATTGTATTATTTTTCTGAAGGATCTTTAGCGTGATTCTGTCTCCGGGAAAAGAGCTCTTTAATGCTTTCGTTAGATTTTCCCAAGTTGCCGATTGATTATTAATTGAAATAATTACCGTACCAAGCTGAATTTGACCTCCCTCGAACAATGGACCGTATTCCTTTAACTCTAATATTTCTAAACCATAAGTTAATTCATTATTTAATAAAAACCTTTTAAATTTAACTCTAAAATCGCCAATCCATGATCTCTTAACTGAGCCAGATTGTATAATTTCAGAAGCCAGGTCAATCATTTTATTTGAAGGAAGAGCAAATCCAATACCAGCATATGAACCCGTCTTTGAAAAAATTTTAGTGTTCATGCCTATCAGGTTGCCCTTGTGGTTTAACAGCGCGCCTCCTGAGTTTCCAGGATTAATTGCAGCATCTGTTTGAATTAGCTCTAAATAAGGATTGCCGTAATCTCTTCCAGTGGCGCTAACAATTCCACTGGTAAAGGTTTTCCCAAGACCAAAGGCATTGCCAATCGCAATCACTTCATCGCCCGCTTGCACATTTTTACTATCAGCCCATTTAATAGACTCAAGTTTCTCAGAGGACAAAATTTTAATTACAGCAAGATCTGATCGTTGATCAAAACCAATAAGTTTTGCTATTTTTGTTTGCCCGTCATCAAGCTCAACACTAATATTTTCTCTTCCTGCTACAACATGAAGATTAGTAATGATGTAGCCATCATCAGAAATAATAATCCCGGAACCCATAATTGCCGTATTGCCTGCATTCCAATTATTCTGAGATGAGAGAGTTTCACCTGCAATAATGTTAACTACAGATAATGCTGCTGCTGCAATTCCTGAAGAATTTTTTCTATTAGACATATCTGTATAAAGATATGGGAGAATAAGAGCGAGAATTAAAAAATTTATTCTAGAAAGCTTATTATTAAAAAAATTCACTGCACTATTAACATATATTATGAAAGATATAGAAATTGTACTTGAGAATCTAGCTTCTCAGGATATAAAACCAGATCATGCTCAAAAAATATTTCTAGACAAATTCATAGACTTTGATTCTCACTATCGACCCTCAACAATATTTAGGAAGCAGTCAGGTCGCGGCAGCATTTACCTCTGGGGGCCTGTTGGAAGGGGTAAGACGCTATTACTTCAATCTATAGCCAATAGTTACTTTAATGATTTAGGGGTATTTCACTTCCTGGAATTTATGCAGTTGATTCATTCAAGCTTAGCGCACCTTGAAAGTATAAAAAATCCATTACCAGAAGTCGCAAAAAATCTCTCAAAAAAGTACAAGGTGATATTTATTGATGAATTTCAGGTTGAGGATATTGCTGATGCAATGATCGTAGGCTTGATCATTGAATCCCTCCATCACAATGGAGTTCGCATCATGCTTTCTTCGAATGCTGCCCCTGATAATTTATATAAAGATGGGCTGCAGAGAGAGAAGTTTTTAAAAACAATTCATTTTATTGAATCAGAATTCATGGTTTTTAACTTGCAGGGCGAAGAAGACTATCGATTAAGAGAAATTGCAAAATTTGATACTTTTGCGAGCGCCAATGTTTCCGAATTTCTACATCATACTTTCGAGGGGCCTTGGAGTGAAGTTAATACCTTTAATATCAACGGACGAGAGTTTTCATGTAAAGGGCAGTCCCCAGAGTTTCTATGGCTTTCATTCCAACAATTTTTTTCAGAGCCTTGTGGCAGCAAGGATTTTATAGAAATGTGTAAAAGCTACGAATGGGTTTTTATCAGTGATTTCCATGCCTGTAGCGATGAGCATCTTGATAAGATCAGGCGATTTATTAGCTTTATCGATATCGCTTACCAGGAGAGACAAAAAATGAAATTATTTGCTCAATCCACTTTGCTCCAAAATCTTTACCTAGGATCCCAGTTAGAGTTCTTGTGGGAAAGATCAGCAAGCCGCTTGCACGAAATTTATAGTAAAAGCTATCTTGAGGATTTGAAGAAAAACTAAACTAAATGCATTAAAATATTGATTAAATTGTGCTTAAACATTAACATTCGCATCTAATTTTTTCTTAAAACATAATAAAAATGAAAACTCTTTCTCTTAGAAAAGAAGACGCAACTCATGACTGGTTCATAGTTGATGCAGCAGACAAGATCTTAGGTCGCTTAGCAACCAAGATTGCTGACAGACTGCGCGGTAAAGACAAGCCAACTTTTACTCCTCACACAGATGGCGGAGACTTTGTTATTGTTATTAACGCAGAGAAGATAAAGGTTACCGGAAACAAGCTAGAAGATAAAAAATACTACACTCATACCCTTTATCCAGGCGGTTTAAAAACTAAAGTGCTTAAAGATGTATTAGAAACTAAACCTGAATATGTTATTGAAGAAGCGGTTAAAGGAATGCTGCCAAAGAATAAACTTGGAAAACAAATGTTTAAAAAGTTAAAAGTTTTTAAAGGATCTGATCATCCGCACGAATCACAACAACCTAAAATCTGGGAACCAAAAATATGAGCACTGCTATTCACTATGCAACTGGAAGACGTAAAACTTCTTCAGCGAGAGTTTATTTATCTAAAGGCCAAGGCAAGATCATGGTTAATGATAAAGAGCTGGCACATTACTTTGGAAGACAGGTAGCTCAAATGCTAGTTCTGCAACCTCTCAAGCTCACCGAGCTAGATGAGAAAGTTGATATCAAGGCAATGGTCAAGGGTGGCGGAAGCTTTGGTCAAGCAGGTGCTATCAGGCATGGAATTTCTAGAGCTTTGCTAGAATATGACGAGTCTTTAAGACCTCAACTGAAATCTGCTGGCTTTTTAACCAGAGATGATAGGAAAGTAGAAAGAAAAAAACCAGGATTAAAAAAGGCAAGAAAAAGCTCTCAATTCTCCAAACGTTAATTTCTGCTGTATGGAAGAAAAACTTAATACAAGAAGAAAAGTTCTTATAGGTATGACTGCAGCTGTTGGTGCAGCTGGCGTTCCATTTGCAGCAGTTCCTTTTCTATCTGCTTGGAATCCCAGTGCAAAAGCTAAGGCGGTCGGTGCTCCTGTTAAAGTAGATATCTCCAAGATTCAAGTGGGTCAAAAGATTCAAGTGGCTTGGAGGAAACAACCTGTTTTTGTTATCAGGCACTCTCCAGAAGCTTTAGAGAATCTATCAAAGATAGAAGATAAGTTAGATGACCCTCAGTCAATTAATATTGATGAACCTTATAGAGACATTAATCCCACCAGATCGACTTCTAAGGAATTCACTGTTATTGCTGGTGTTTGCACTCATCTTGGCTGCTCTCCAAAATATTATCCAGAAATGGAGCCTCAGCCATGGGATGAAGCATGGATTGGAGGGTTTTTCTGCCCATGTCATGGATCTATGTTCGATATAGTAGGCAGAGTTTTTAAGGGCGTTCCAGCTCCAACAAATCTAAAGGTACCACCTCATAATTTTAAAGGAAATATTTTAACGATAGGGGAAGATCAGGAGATAACATAATGTCAAATCAATCTTCAGGACTATTTAATTGGATCAATGATCGCTTACCGATCAAAAATACTTACGAGCGACATTTATCAAAGCATCCAGTTCCCAAGAAAGTAAATTTTTGGTATATGTTTGGGGCTTTGGCTGCAGTCGTTTTAATTGTTCAGATTGTTTCTGGTATCTGGCTCATGTTTGGTTATGAGAACACTGAAGAAGGGGCCTTTGCTTCTGTTGAGTACATTATGCGAGATGTTGATTATGGCTGGATCATTAGGTACATGCACACAACTGGTGCGTCAATGTTTTTTGCGGTAGTCTATTTGCACATGTTCCGTGGTCTGATGTATGGCTCTTATCACAAACCTCGTGAATTAGTATGGATTTTTGGCATGACAATTTATCTTGTCATGATGGCTGAAGGCTTCTTAGGGTATGTATTACCATACGGCCAAATGTCCTATTGGGGGGCGCAAGTTATCATTTCATTATTTGGAGCGATTCCCTATATTGGCGAGTCCTTAGAGTTATGGGTAAGAGGTGACTATTATATTTCAGGCGCTACCATCTCTAGATTCTTCGCCTTACACGTAGTTGCATTACCATTAATCCTTATAGCCCTTGTTTTTATGCATTTAGTTGCTCTTCATGAGGTTGGCGCTGGAAACCCTGAAGGTGTGGATATTGAAAAACATCTTGATAAAGATGGAGTGCCTCTGGACAGCGTTCCTTTCTTTCCATACAAAGTTTTAAATGCTCTGGTAGCAATAGGTATTTTTGGTATTGTCTTTTCTATCATTATGTTCTTCTTTCCTGAGGGCGGGGGCTATATGCTAGAGCTTGCTAATTTTGAAGAAGCTAACCCAATGATCACCCCAGATCATATTGCACCAGTTTGGTATTACTCACCTTATTACGCGATGTTAAGAGCTATTCCAGATAAGTTGGGAGGCTTGATTGTTATGGGTGCAGCAATTGCAATTCTTTTTGTGGTTCCATGGTTAGACAGAAGTAAAGCTGCCTCAATTCGCTACAAAGGGAATTTAAGCAAGATAGCAATGACTATTTTTGTATTAAGTTGGTTGATGTTGGCATGGCTGGGCACGATGCCGGTTACTGCTCTGAGAACAACTCTAAGTCAGATTGGCACAGTAATATATTTTGCATTCTTTCTGCTGATGCCTATTTATACATCTATTGAAAAATCTAAACCAGTTCCAGATAGATTATGAAAAAACTCTTGATTATAACTTTCTTTCTGTTTTCATCTTATGGTGCATTTGCTTCCGAATCTGCTCCATGTGGTGACTATGGTGAGTGTGAAAAATTTTCACCCCAGCTAGAAAACCTTGAGTCTCTCCAGTTAGGTGCAGTTACATTTTTGAACAACTGTTACGGCTGTCACTCATTACAATATTCTCGTTGGAATAGGGTCGCAAAAGATTTAGAGATTCCAGAAGACATGCTCGCCTCTAATTTGGTCTACGGCCAGAAGGTTAAATTGGGAGACAAGATGACCGGCTCAATGGATAAAGCAACTGCTGAGTCTTGGTTTGGGATTGCGCCCCCAGATCTTACATTGGTAACCAGGCTACATGGCTCAGATTGGGTCTATACCTACCTAAAAACCTTCTATGAAGATGCCTCCAAGCCTTATGGCGTTAATAATATGGTTTACCCAGGGGCTGCTATGCCCAATGTTTTGGCTTCCATTCAGGGGCAGCAAATTTTGTCTTGCAAAGATATTCCTTTGATTGCTTCCAATGGAGGAGTTAAAAGAGATGGGCTAGGCCATGATCTAACTGAAGAAAAATGTGGTTATTTAAAAACAATTCCTGGTTCCGGCTCTCTTACCGAAAGTGAGTTCGACGAAGTAATATATAACCTTGTAAATTTCATGACTTATGTTGGCGAGCCGAGTCGAGCAGATAGGGAAAGAATTGGTTGGTATGTTATCCTCTTCTTCATTATATTCACTTCCTTTTCTTACCTTCTTTTTAGAGAGTATCAAAAAGATTACCACTAGAATTTTACACATTAACAAAGAGGACACATGATTTTATATTCTGAAAAAGATGATCACTATAGCCATAGAGTAAGAATAGTTTTGGCAGAAAAAGATATTGCCTGTGAGATTCGAGAAACTTCAAATGAAGAGGCGCCTGATGAAGTGCTGGCACTTAATCCCTATCACTGCCTTCCAATTTTATCTGATCGTGATCTTGGCCTATACGATACAGGCGTTATGATTGAATATCTTGATGAAAGATTTCCTCATCCGCCATTGCTTCCTGTGTATCCTGTTTCTAGAGCAAACAGCAGATCGTTAATGTTGAGAATAGATAAAGAGTGGTGCCCAATGATTGATACTTTAACTGCAAGGGAATTATCAGAAAAAGACCTCTTGATTCTTAGGGAAGAATTGCTGAATGAGATTAGTACTGTGGCTCCAACTTTTAAAGAATTTTCTTTCTTTATGAGCGAGGATTTCTCAGTCATTGATTGTTATTTAGCTCCTATTCTTTGGAGGCTTCCATCACTGGGGATTAACCTACCATTAAATAGACATTTGAAACCTTTGCTCGACTACCAAACTAAAATTTTTGCGCGACAAAGTTTTCAAGACAGCCTCTCTATGATTGAAAGAGACTTGAGAGCTTAGGCTTTCAGGAAGCTAACCACTGAGAACTCACCCTATCTAAAGGAATCCTTCTTTTAGCGCAGCGGCCTTTTTGAAACTCTAGTTTGCCTGTCATTCCAGAAATATTGGCTGAGCGAATTCCTGACTGATTCATCAGTTCAATTAACAGCCAATCATTTAGAATTGCATCCCTAGTTATGTTCTCAAGCGAGTAAATTTCATTTGCTTTTATTTTTTTTATAATATCCTCAGATAGAGGTATTAAAGTATCTTCAAAATCTAGTAATTGATTTACATCCTGCAAATTTTGGAGAGAGGAAATAAAATTAATGTACTCAAAATTGCTACCTCCATGATATCTTAGCGCTGGTATCAGTGACTTGTATTGTGTAGGCTCAAGTATTAGTACTATTTTTTGTATGTCATCTCTAGGTCTTGGAGCAAACTTTAATTCGTGATTGGGATTTAGATTCTTAATTTTAACGAATCTATCTTGACTATCATTGATCCCTAGGAGCGTTGCTGCAAAGTTTTGTGCGTCACTTGAATCAAATTTTATGCTCTTAATCTCAGGTAATAGTTCAGCTAACTGATCAGCAACAACAGCATAGTTTTTCATAAAAATTATTATTGTTTCTTGGTCAGAGTTCGCAATCTCAGTAGCGATTGAATCTATGGCATCTTTATAAAGACTGGAGCAGAAGCCTGTTACTGGTTTAGCAATCAAGTCTAAAAATTTTTCACTTTGCTCTTCATTGCGCCACTGAATCTTAATTGGTAGCTCAAGTTGGTAAATTGATTCCATCACCTTTAAAGAATAGATATTTGTAGTATCAAGGTTTAGAATGAAACTCTTATTAGAGAAGATTTTTTTTAAATTATTGCTGAGCTTCTTTATCTCTGCTTGCTCTTCTCTTATTAAACTGTTGGAGTTAGACAATGCATTGAGCTCATCAATTGCACTGTCATTAAACTCTTGGTAGTTAAAGTATTGTTCTGTGTTGACGGGATTATTCGCAGCCTTGGTCGGTTCGGGTGCCGAAGAATTATTCTGAGTGGTTGCGCATGATGATAAGATAATACCGACCGTTATTAAGTGGATAACAATTTTTTTTCGTAATTTCATGTCTGTAATATTATGCTTTATCTAATTTGCACACCCATTGGTAATTTAAATG
>TARA_B110000967_G_scaffold76989_2_pt1 | contig 15546 bp, 13 predicted proteins | sample TARA_B110000967 | Tara Oceans TARA_B110000967 (sample SAMEA4397903) | marine metagenome | biome: Polar Biome; feature: [DCM] deep chlorophyll maximum layer (ENVO:01000326); material: water (ENVO:00002006), including particulate matter (ENVO:01000060) such as... | depth 35 m
TTAGCTAGATCTTCGATGGGCAGATATAGTGAAGGTGCCTTGAAGGCTATATCGTGGATGCCAAATGTATCGTTCATAGTTTGTTGTTATGGTCGTCTGTAAGTGAATGCATTAATACTCATACCGGCACCAACAGATGCCATTACGATAAGTTCATTTGGGGAGAAAGAGTGGCTAGGCAAAACCCCTTTGTCTATCATATCGTAAAGAATAGGTACAGTAGCCACCGAGTTATTCCCCATTTTATCAATAATCATAGGCATTTTTTTTTGTGGCATTTCATCTTGGCCATAAAGGGAGTACAACCTATTGCCTATAGCTACATCCATTTTTTCGTTAGCTTGGTGTATCAGAATCTTACCAATGTCGTCTATCGTAATATTGTCTTTATCCAAACACGATTTTATAGCTTTTGGCACTTCTATAAGAGCATAGTTATATATTTTTCTACCATTCATTTTGATATATAGCTTTTCGTCCTCATCTTTTTTGTAGCTAGCTCCCATGTTTAGGTAGTTGAGGTCTTGTGCTGCGTGGGTCACGCTACTATGGTTTATGATTCCTATTTCCTCTTCAGACTCTACGGCTGTCACTATCGCTGCACCGGCACCATCAGCAAAAATCATAGCATCTCTATCCGCAGGGTCTACCATTCTTGATAGACTTTCTGTACCTATTACTAAGCATGTCTTGGCATAGCCGCTTTTGATATACACATCTGCCTGTATCATAGCCTGTACCCATCCCGGACAACCAAAGATGATATCATAACAGACGCAATTGGGATTGGTAATCTTTAGCTTGTTTTTAACCTTAGCACCTAGGCTAGGCATCATTTCGGGAGTTGATTTGCCCGGTTGGATATCTCCAAAATTATGTGCGAGAATTATCTGATCTATTGATTCTCTGTCTATTCCTGAATCTAAAATAGCTTTTTCAGCCGCTATCGCAGCCATGTCTGAGGATAATAGGTTGTCCTCTAGGTACCTACGCTCTTTTATTCCTGTGATAGTATGAAACTTTTGAATGATCTCTGTATTGCTAGCTTGGAACAATGTGCCGTCTTCATTGTGAAACGTGTTCTTCTCAAAATGACTGTTTTTGATATGCTGAGCAGGTAGGTAGTGTCCTGAGCCCGTGATGACTGATCTGGTTTTTAACATAATAAAGTTGCGAATAGCATCATTTAAAAGGAATTTCAATATAAATTATTTCATTATATTTACGATTTATAAATGCGTGTTTTTATAGTAAAATTCTGATGGTCAATATATTAAAAAATAGTAATGATGGTACATAAAGAAGAAAGTGGTCTTGTAGAGTTGATAGTGGCGATGAATAAGTCTCAACGGCTTTTTTTATCCCGTAAATGGTCACATTCTCCGTACAGTAACTATCTGTATGTACAGTTATACTTTGCCCTAGTTAATAATAAGGGATCAGACTATAAAAGCATTAGAAATAGTATAGCGTCTATTCATCCAAGTCAGCGAGCTAACGTACAAAAAGAGTTATATACCAAAATCCTAAACCAACTAAAAACGCTTCAAAAAGAAACTCCTTTTGATGTGTACCGGTCTATGCTGAAAAACTACTCTATTCTAAAAGGAATGAACCTGAGTAAGCAAGCAGAGAAGTGGCGTGCTAAGGCGATGGTCTATAAAGAGAGTAATGGTATACTGAGCGAAGCTGTATTGGTAGATGAAGAATCCTATTATCATGAAATAGTAGGGGATGCAGAAGATAAGGATCAGTACATGTTTAGCCATGAGGTACAGCCTTTTACCGCTTCGCTAAAGCGAGAGTATCTCTATCTAAGGAAATTTTATCTAACCAAAAGGTTTAGCAAAGACATAACGGAATACAGACAAATAGAGACTCAGACTAAAGGAGTGCTATGTGATATTAAGTACGTAGATCTATCACTTTATGACAAGATAGTATATACTCGGATACTCTATCAATACCACTATATACAGCGAGATTTTGTACTGGCCTATAAGTATGCTACTACGCTAATTCATATTTATAAAAAGGAGAAATTAGATTCCTATTACGAGGAGGTCTACTTAAAGCTACTTAACTATCAGCTGCTCTGCTTATTTAGGCTGAACGCAAGCGAAAAGTATAAATCCGTGATTGAAGAGTTTAATGCGATAGTTATGCGGCCGAGCTTACAAAACATAAATCTGCTCAGGGTTATTCACTTCAAGTACATGCTCACGCACACACTAAACTGGTATATAATAAATGGAAATTTTGCTGGAGCGATATTAGAGCTAGAGTCACGGCGGGCGTATATGGAGGAACATAGCCGTCAACTAGACACTGCCTTTGTCAATGGGACTAATTATAAAGCGGCATGTGCGTATTTTGGTAGTGGAGATCACCATAAATGCATACAGTACTTGGATAAAATCATATTTGCTAAGGCAACTACTGGCAGAACAGACTTACAAATATTTGCTAGAATATTGAAACTAACAGCATTGTTTGAACTGAGAGAGGATGCTTATATCTATGAAAACATACGAAGTGTATATGGTTATTTAGCAAGGAATAAACAGCTGAATGCATTTCAGAAGGAGATAATGAACTTCCTGCGAATCTGTGCAAGACTCCCAGAAGCAAATGTAAAAAATGAACTGTATAACCTCAGAGATGCTCTTTATATAGTAGCTCAAGATAAATTTGAACAGCGACCATTTTTCTATTTTGATGTGATAAGCTGGTTAGATAGCAAACTCAGCAATAAGACCATTTCAGAAGTGATAGGAGAAAGGGGATTAGGGCATAGAGTGCTATATGAACGGTGAATAATTATATCGTTCGAGCACCTCTAAGGTCAAAAAATATTAAGAAAAGAATTGACAATAAAAATCTCTGTTTTTTATTCTACTGTTACACGCTTAAGGGCTGGTTTTACTAACCCTGCACAGCTACAATCCCTGGCAATTCTTTACTTTCAAAAAACTCAAGTAAAGTACCACCAAATACTTAGCTAATAGCTACTAATCACAGAGTACAACTTCAACACTATCTATTGGTTCTACAGTTGTAGTGTCTGGCACTAATTCAGTTCTACACGGCGGACGGACATCCTCCCCACCTCCGCAAGCAGTGAGTAGCACTGAGCTAAAGACTACTAGTATCGCGGCTTTAAGATGTCGATTGATTTGGCTAGATTTAATCTTTTTTACCCGTTGAGAAAGAATTTATGACTCCTGCTAGCGTCTGCAAGAGCATCGGCAGCATACATTCTTACGCACAGTTTTTCTGTTTTTCGTGTAGATAGATATGCAACCATTTCATCATCACTCATAGAAGTAAAATCTACAAGATCTACTGAGCACTCATTACAGTACCTACTGGTAGAATTGTCAATTTTGTCCATCTCCTTCCAGGTCATAGGACAAGGATTATTAATTCGAACTTTTCGGTTGATCATAATTCACGCTAAATCATACATTCCTTAAGCTCTTTCCTAAAGAGGATCAAAAACATGACAAAATGCTACATACCCTTATGCATTTGTTAAATACCAATAAAAAAACGAAACCTCGTTAGAGATTCCGTTTTACATTTTTAAAAAAAAGAAGCTTTTTCGTATTCGTTCGTGTCCTCACGAACTATTTTTTTACCCTTCTACAGCCACTATTCCTGGCAATTCTTTACCTTCAAAAAACTCGAGTAAAGCACCACCACCTGTAGATACGTAACTTACGTCATCAGTGTAGCCAAACTTCTTTACAGCAGCACTGCTGTCTCCACCACCTATGAGTGAGAATGCACCAGTTTTGGTAGCATCAGCTACTGCTTGAGCAACTGCTTTTGTTCCTTTTTCGTAGCTTGGCATTTCAAACACACCCATCGGTCCATTCCACAGTATGGTCTTAGACTTCAGTAGCACGTCAGAGAAGGCCGCTATAGCCTTTTCTCCTATGTCTAGCCCCATCCATCCATCAGGTATGGTTCCGCTGTCACAGGCTTGTTGGTTTGCTTCATTACTAAAAGCATCTGCACATACATTATCAGCAGGCAAGTGTATTTGCACTCCTTTAGCAGCAGCTTTTTTTAGTATTTCGGCACATTTTTCTACTCTATCCGCTTCGAAAAGGGAGTCACCAATAGTGCCACCTTGAGCCACAGAGAATGTGTACGCCATACCACCACCTATGATGATGTGGTCTGCTATATTGAGTAGGTTCTCTATGATGAGTATCTTGTCGCTCACCTTAGCACCACCTACTATACTAGTAAATGGTCGTTCAGGACTACTCATAAGCTTCTTGGCGTTGGCTACTTCTTTAGCCATTAAGAAGCCAAAACATTTATCTGTAAATGAGCCAGCTACTATAGCTGTGCTGGCGTGTGCTCTGTGTGCGGTGCCAAAAGCATCATTCACATAAATATCGCCATGCTTAGCTAGCGATGCTGCAAAAGCGGCATCTCCAACAGTTTCCTCTTTGTAAAAACGTAGATTCTCTAGTAAGTGTATACTTCCAGCAGGCAAGTTTTTGCTTGTTTCTGCAGCTTTTTCACTGATACAGTCATCAGAAAATACCACAGGCACGCCTGTGAGTTTCTCTAAGTGAGGCACCAAGTGCTTGAGCGAGTACTTCTCCTCTGGGCCGCTTTTAGGCCTACCAAGATGAGACATTAGCACTACAGATCCACCATCTGCTAGTATCTTTTTAATAGTAGGTATAGCAGCGGTCATACGGCTATCATCAGTTATTTCAAAATCGCCATTAAGCGGCACATTGAAATCAACGCGAATCAGTGCACGTTTCGCACTAAAACTATAAGAATCTACGGTTTTCATTATTTTAAATCTGCAAAAGTTTTAGCCGCATCAAAAGCCTCTGCAGCGTCTCCTACGCGGATGATTTCTACAGTACCCATTAGGTCACCGCCTTCTATCATATTTACTACATCCATTCCTTCCATTACGTGACCGAAAACACTGTGCTTACCGTCTAGCCAAGATGTTTCTACGTGTGTAATGAAGAATTGGCTGCCGTTAGTGCCTGGTCCGGCATTTGCCATACTTAGAATACCTGGTCCTGTATGCTTTAAGTCTGGGTGAAACTCATCTTTGAACGAGTAACCTGGTCCGCCAGATCCTACACCGTCTGGATCTCCACCTTGTATCATGAAGTTGGGGATCACTCTGTGAAAGACTAGACCATCATAGTAAGGAGTGCCTGCCTCCTTAGCGTTATTGGATATTTTCCCTTCAGCAAGACCAACAAAGTTGGCTACAGTAAGAGGCGTTTTTTCCATTTCTAATTTCAAAGTAATTTCTCCCTTCGAAGTGTTCATTTTGGCATAAATTCCGTTTTCCATTTTTGTGTTATTTGTTTGTATTGTTGATTTTAATGTGTCTTGAACGACTACTGTTCGAGTTTCTTCTATTTCTATATTTTCTCTTTGTGTTTTTTCAGGAGCTGAATTACACGCCCCTAAAAGTAAGGCAAAAACAATAGCGAATGATAAGGTGATATTTTTCATATACTCTCTTTTGTGTGTTTGTGCAAATGTATAATTCTTAGCGAGTTTTAGTGAAATAGGATATCGGCTTTTTGACTGTGGATATAAAGTAGTTCTCGTATTTTTGTAACTAATCATTCACTAGAGTAAATATGAACCTGGGAAAAGGAATAGTATATTTTTTATTGATAATGTTAGTAGCGGGGCTATTAGCAGCACTCTTTGCACCGAGCACTAAAGAAGTGCGAAGAAGTATCAAGATAGAAGCACCTGTAGAGACAGTTTATAATCAGGTGGTTGTTTTTGAGAATTGGGAAAAATGGGATGCGTGGTATCAGAAGGACCCAAGTCAAAAAAGGACACACAATGGCAGCGTAGGTGACAAGAGTTACGGATATAAGTGGGAGTCTGATAATGATGACGTAGGCAAAGGTTCTATGACTATGTATGCTGTAAAGTATGGTGAGCGTCTGGATTTAACCTTTTCTTTCGGCCAGAGTACGAATAGCGGCTATTTCACATTTGCCTCTAAGTCAGGTACTACAGAAGTCGAGTGGGTGATGATTTCAGAGCTGTCCTATCCTATGACAATTTTAAATTATTTTATAGATGGAATGGTAGGTAGTGATTTTGAAATAGGGCTTGTAAATCTTAAGGAATATGCAGAGAAAATAGCTTTAATCGAGTTATTACCAAAGGAGAAATCTGTGGTAATAGTAGAGGAGTAATACCAATTTAGCTTTTAAGTGGCGTATAAGTAAATCGAGTAAAAAACGATTTATATGCGGCAATTGAAAGCTATTTTGGTATAAATTACGCTTGCATTAAGGGAGAAGACGCACCTTCAGCTGAGCTGTCCTCTTTTTTAGAAAGAGCATATGAGAATATTTTTACACGCACACCAATGGACTAGTGCCTAAAGGGCCGTCAAGAGTATTATAGTATACGTGGGATGAAGGACTTACAATAATAACTGTGGCTGCAGCGGCACCTATTTCATACATACGCAGAGAGAATGAGATTAAAATACAGCTGGCTGAGGGATATTTATATTTGGGCAGTGATTATATAGTTAGTGCTTAGAGGGAGTCGATAGCGTGGTATATGATACGTATGTTCTTTCAATTGATCGGGTTGAAGCAAATGGTAAATAATTGAGAATGCCGGCAGCAGAAGAGTACGTTTTGGGAGCTAATGAAACTAAGGATGTCAAGCAACATAAGACTAAAAATTTCTAGTATTTCAATTAGTTCTTTTGACGCTGAGTCAGAATAATGACGCTGGTTTGGATAGTATTAAGCTCCAAGAGTTTAAGAAAAGCTGAGTGTAACTACGAAACTTTTGGAAGCAGTTTTTTTCGCCAATTCATCAAGCCAAAGGCAGACATACCAGAGTAGATGATCATCTGCCCGGCATAGAAGTAAAGCCCACTCGACCCGTAAAGCCACAAAGAATATAAGTTAAGTATAATCCAAAAAAACCAAGCAAGGTAGTATTTATGGATTTCTAAAAACGTAGCAAAAACACCGAAAATAGTACTCAATGCGTCTAGATAAGGTTTTGATGCGTCCGTTTTACTCATACTATATCCTAAGCCTATGGATAAGACAATGCCTGATATTAAAATAAAAAAAAAGTGCTTACGCTGTATACGCTTGACAATGAAAACTTCTCCATCCTGCTTATGCCATACAAACCATGCGTAGACGCCTACTAGGGTATAAAAAACGTATAATAAAGACTCAGAATACAAGTTTTGGGAGTATACGACATAGGTTCCTATGAGCGATCCTAAAACTCCATATACCCAACAGACTTTTTTTTCTTTTATCAGTAAAAATAGAAAAGTTATATTGAGAAGTACACTCGTAATTTCGAGAATAAGTAATGTGTTCATTTACGCTTCTTTGTCTCGATGTTTTTTGTATTGACTATGCCTTTTTTGCAAGGGTTTTAACTTACTATTAATGCAGTTTTACGCTTTAGTAGTGGCTACTTTCAGTGCAGGATTAAAAACAGGTGCAACTTATTTTTGACTTTTTCTGAGCTGTTTGCAGCAAGCCCCAAAAAGTTTTTAGAAAGATTGCGTAACCTCATCGTTTTTTTTGTTTTAGTTTCGCAAATCTAATGATTAATACAATACGAAACTTACTCATCCTATTAGCATTTTTGACTCATTCTCAGGCGTCTGGTCAAGACAGAAATCGTGCGAGTAGTGTCATAGAAGAGCTGTGTTCCGATGAAATGGCGGGTCGTGGTTATATCAATAATGGAGCTCAAAAAGCGGCAAATTATATAAGCACGCAGTATACGTCCTTGGGTTTAAAGAGTTTTGGGGATTCCTATGAACAGCCTTTTTATCTTAATGTTAATACTATAAATACGTCTAAAGTAGCTTTAGACGATAGTGTATTGATATCGGGTGTAGATTATCTGGTTTCTACCACCAGTGGAGATGTCTCAGGTAAGTTTAAGTTGTTTTATGTTTCTCCTAAAATGCTGAAATTATCCAAAATTCACAAAAAACTTCGAAAGGCATATAAAAAGGGCTACATACCTGTGATACCCGCGATTTCTGAGGGTAATCCTTACCTAGCTAAAGTGATAGATGATATTATTGTTACATATGCTGATAGACCTTTGATACTGTTAAAGACATCACTCACTTGGAGTGTGGGGCGTAGTCAAGAGAAAGGGACTCAGTTGTGGCTATTAGAATCTTCATTTGATCCGTATGCTAAGTGTATAACTATAGAAGTAGAAGCGGAGTTGATGCGTGATTATAAGACGCAAAATGTCATAGGTTATGTGGAAGGCACTATGTTTCCAGATAGTGTGGTTATAATTTGCGGTCACTATGATCACTTGGGCAAAATGGGGGAGGCTATCTTTTATGGCGCCAATGACAATGCTAGTGGCATTGCTTTAATGCTAGACATAGCCTCGTTTTTTGTGGAGAACCCTCAGAAGTACACGATAGCTTTTATAGCCTTTGGTGCAGAAGAGGCTGGCCTAGTAGGTTCACAGTACTATGTGCAGCATCCACTTTTTCCGCTGCAGAAAACCAGGTTTGTATTTAATATGGATCTTATGGGTAGTGGAGACGGAGGTGCTACTATTGTAAATGCCACGGTGTTTCCAGATGAGTTTGCAGTGTTGAAAAAGATAAATGACGAAAAGCAGTACCTACCTAAAATTAAAGCAAGAGGAAAGGCAGCTAATAGTGACCATTACTTTTTTTCGGAGGCTGGTGTTCCAGCCTTTTTTATCTATCTGATGGGCGAGTATACTCATTATCATATACCTGCGGATAATGCTGATAATCTGAAGCTAGGTCCTTATTATGAGAAGAGTTTCTCACTGGTAAGAGATTTTATAGTGTACCTTAGCTATTAGATATACAGATATGCTAGCGTTTGTTAATTCCTTCATGTCTTGGTACCTAAAAAAAAGGATACCAACCATAGTGTATAATAATATGAATGGAGCAGAGGTTCAGCAGAGAGTTTTCAAAGAGCTACTTCAAGAAGCTAGAAATACAACATTTGGCAAAGATCATAAACTCAAAAGCGTAGGGTCTATAAAAGAGTTTCAAGAGAAGGTACCACTCAGAGATTATGAAGAGCTTAAGCCATATATAGAGCGGGTTATGCAAGGTGAGAATCGTGTGCTTTGGCCAGGTGAGATTAATTGGTTTGCTAAATCTAGTGGCACCACTTCAGAAAAGAGTAAGTTTATACCTGTGAGTTATGACGCTTTAGAGGACTGTCAGTTTATGGGCAGCAGAGATGTGATTGCCTGCTATTACCACCAAAATCCGGAGGCAAAGGTATTTCAAGGTAAAGGACTGATTATAGGAGGTAGCCATCAGATAAATCCATTAGCAGAAAATTCCTATTACGGAGATCTCAGTGCGGTGATGATGAATAACATGCCGATTATTGCCAACTATCTAGCGACACCTAGTATAGATATTGCTTTGTTGCCAGAGTGGGAGACCAAGATGCAAAAGATGATAGAGAGTACCTACAAAGAGAATGTAACTAACATCTCTGGCGTGCCGTCATGGACCCTTCTTCTTCTTCAAGGAATACTAGAAAAAACAGGAGCAAGTACCGTACTTGAAGTTTGGCCCAACCTGGAGTTATACATCCACGGAGGAGTGAGTTTTGAGCCGTATAGAGACCAGTTTGCTGAGATTATTGGAGGTCAGATAGCGTACAGAGAGACATATAACGCCTCAGAGGGCTTTTTTGGGATACAAGACCACTCTGACAAGGACATGTTACTGATGCTTGATTATGGCATATTCTATGAATTTATACCCTTGGATGAGTTAGATAAAAAAGATGCTAAAGTTCTCTGGTTAGACGAGGTGGAACTAAATACCACGTATGCTCTAGTGCTGAATACCAATGCTGGATTATGGAGGTACATGATAGGTGACACGATAGAATTTACCAGTAAAAATCCGTATCGAATTAGAATTACAGGGAGAACAAAGTCGTTTATAAATGCTTGTGGTGAAGAGCTTATGGTACATAATGCAGAGCAAGCCATTACTCGTGCTCAGAAAGTATGTTGCTGTACTGTGTCAGAATTTACCGCAGCACCCGTTTATTTAGATGGGAAGGAAAAGGCGAGGCATCAGTGGGCCATAGAGTTCAATAAGAAACCGGATGATATTGGTTTTTTTGAGATGACTTTAGATTTGGAGCTGCAAAAACTAAACTCTGATTACGAGGCAAAAAGGCAAGGAGATATGATACTTTTGCCGCTTCAGGTGTTGATTTGTGAGAAAAATACGTTTTATAAATGGATGAAAGAGAAACACAAACTGGGTGGGCAACATAAGGTGCCAAAATTAAGCAACAATAGAAGAACGATAGAAGAGGTTATAGAAATCACAAAGAAATGAAAGGAATAAAAAACATAATATTATTGGCATTTATAGCTGTTTTGGCAGCTTGTGGATCAGCTCAAAAGGATGCAAGAAGCTCAAACGGAGGGACTATAAGCCCACAAGAATTTCAGACCAAGATAACTAACGGCGAAGTAACACTTTTAGATGTACGTACTCCAGATGAATATGCTACTAATCACATAAAAGGTGCAGACAATGTAAATGTTAGAGACGCTAGTTTTGGTGACAAAATTACCCTTTTAGACAAAAGTAAGTCCGTACTAGTCTACTGTAAGTCTGGAAACAGAAGCAGTACAGCTAAAACGGCTATACAAACTTTAGGATATACTGTATACGAGCTAGAGGGAGGAGTGCTAAACTGGCGAAGTAAAGGCCTACCTTTAGAAGTAGACCTTAACAAACCGACTACGGATTTTACTATGGCTAGTTATAACGAAGTTATCGCGGCTAATAAAGTGGTGCTAGTTGATTTTTATGCTACATGGTGTGGTCCGTGTAAGATGATGGCTCCGCATATAGAAGCTATGAAAAAGAAGCACGGCGATAAGTTGACTATATTAAAAGTAGATACGGATAAGAGTGTAGAAGTTTCTAATTATTTCAAGATAAATGCAATACCACTAGTGAAAATATATAAAGGTGGCAAAGAAGTGTATGACAAAACAGGCTATCACACCGCAGAAGAATTAGACGGACTATTAGTTAATCTTCTGTAGTAGAAGATTCTTCGGGGGTACTTAGAGTATCCCACCCTTGTGCTTCTAAAGGCACCATACTTCCAGATTTTGTGATGATTTCTTTACCTTCGTGAGCAGCCGTACAATACCCTATCACACTTATATCTAGTGAGTTTTTGATTTTGTCATACTGGCTTTGAGGTAGGGTGAATAGTAGCTCGTAGTCTTCTCCTCCATTCATAGCTGTGGTGGTAGGTGGTATATTAAATTCGAGAGCAGTATCATAGGTTTGCTGGTCTATAGGCAGCTTTTCTTCATATATTTTCATGCCTATGTTAGATTGCTTGCATAGATGAAATACTTCACTAGATAGACCGTCGGAAATGTCTATCATACTGGTAGGTACTATGCCTAGGTCTTCCAGTAAATCAATAATATCTTTTCTAGCTTCTGGTCTGAGTTGTCGTCCGATTACATAGTCTTTTCCTTCTAAGTCGGGCTGCATATCCTTAGTTTCTAAGAATACTTGTTTCTCTCGCTCTAATAATTGAAGGCCTATATATGCGCCACCTAAGTCTCCTGAAACGCACAAAAGGTCTCCTTCTTTAGCTCCCGACCTTTTCACTATTTTGTCTTCATCTGCATAGCCTATAGCCGTCACAGTGATGGCCATACCTGTCACAGAGCTACTGGTATCTCCGCCTATTAAGTCAATATCGTATTTTTCACACGCAGCTCGTATACCTGTATAAAGCTCCTCAGCGGCTTGTAGGGTATATTTACTGCTTATGGCGATACTCACGAGTACTTGTTTAGGCTGAGCATTCATAGCATATATGTCACTAATACTGGCAGTGATGCACTTATATCCTATATGAACTAGAGGGGAGTACATCATATCAAAGTGAATATTCTCTATGAATATGTCTGTGCTGATTAATTGGGTAGAGTTATTGATCTGTAGGATGGCGGCATCATCACCTACACCCAGTAGAGTTTCTTTGTGTCTAGTTTCAAAGGCTGAAGTAAGATGGTCAATGAGTTTAAACTCCCCAAGTCTTTCTATACTAGTTTTTTCTTTTTCTTCGAACATACGTACTTGCAAAGGTCTTGTATTTGACTTAAATTGTACTGCTATTGAGTAATTTATTAAATGCCATAAGCCAGATGCTATTTCCGAACCTCTGTGTCTGCTGTGATGGATATATTAGTCATCAAGAGGACCAAGTATGCGACTTGTGCCTGTATACTCTGCCGAAATACGAAGAAAATATGTTTGAGGATAACTCTCTTGCACGTAAATTCTGGGGAAGAGTAAAGTTAGAGAATGTAGCGGCTCATTATAAATTAACTGGCAGTACTGCGGTGAAATCTATTATCCATCAAGTAAAGTATAAGGGTAATACTGCTTTAGGTATCACTATGGGAGAAGTATTGGGTGCTACCTTAGTGAAGAGCTCTCTTTTTGGTGGCATAGACCTGCTGGTGCCTGTGCCTTTGCATCTTAAAAAGAAACGCTTAAGAGGCTATAATCAGTGTGACCTTCTTGTGGAAGGCATTTCTTTAGTAATGGGTCAGCCTGTATCAAAAGGCGTATTGATACGTGAAAAGCATAATAGTACGCAGACTAAAAAAAACAGATATGAGCGTTATATTAATAGCAAAGAAGTTTTTTGTGTTAAAGAGCCAGAAGTTTTTAAAAATAAACACGTGTTACTGGTGGATGACGTCATAACTACTGGGGCCACTATGGAAGCTTGTGCTGGTGCTCTGTTAGAAATAGAAGGATTAAAATTAAGTGTGGCTACATTAGCCGTAGGAGTCTAGCGGAGTACTATTTTCTCAGCAAATAGTCCGTTGGCATATACTATATAGATTCCAGCATTAAGATCCCGTACATTTAAAGAGGCATTTGATGATGCACTTACTTCAATCTGGTCTACACTTTGTCCCAAACTATTTACAAGCTGAAGAGTATACTTTTTCGTGCCTTTGTTTTCTATGAACAATGTGCCTTCTACAGGATTAGGTCCTAGTATAATGTCTGATAATGATGCTGGTGTCTTTACACTCGTCACTATGACCAATGTCTCAGACACATTACTGCACACTTGGTTTGTGATTTTAGGCTCGTCATAGTATCCGCCATCGTGCTTGAAGTAAATTTTAGCAGTATTGCAAATTTCTATACCTTCGGTCATTAAGGAGGAAAGGACATTAAGGTGATAGTCTACATGAGCAGTACCCGCGTCTGTAGTTTCACTAGCTGGTTCTATACGTATATTTTCCCAAGTAGTAATAAGCTTATTGATTCGCTCTCCCTTATCATTAATGTAAGGCTCTACTCGTGTGATAGGGTTATATTCAGCATGACTCGTATATATGTTTTGTAGCTTAGCACTTAGTACTATGTCTGGATCGAGTTCATCTATTACTGTAAGCCCGGTTACTAGCCGGCCAGTTGTGTTTTTTATGCCTACTTTATATTTAAGCATTTCAGTATAAAGTGCTATTGTTCTTCCGTTTATGCACTGCTTTGTATTCGGAATATTATTTCCTATTTTGTAGGTAAGGGTAGAAGAATTATTGGATGCATCACTATCTGCTACTCCGTTTCGTGTGATTACACTTGCTATTAGTTGAAGTTCTGTTTGATTTAGCACGCTAAAACCTACTTCAAAACAGATAGATTCTCCTTGGTTTAAACTAATAGTCCAAGTGGCTTCTCCGTTATCTATCTTGTCGTACGGTAACTCAGTGGTTAGATTGTCGAAACTAGCACCTATTATTAGCGACAGAGTAGCATCGGTGATAGGTTGACTTCCTAGATTTTGAATACAGAGAGTAGCTTTTTTATCTTCACCAATAGCAGCGTTTGTACTTTCATTACCTGATATATATATGGACACATCAGTAATGCCTAGCATCTGTCTGACGCCTAAAGCTGCACCATAGTACGTTTTGTATTCGTTTACATCTAAGGTAATGTCAGGACAAGTTGGAGAAAAGTACTCTTTTTCACCAGCATTGAAGGTGTGTCTATCTTTAGGTACCTGTAAGTATAGTTGTCCGTTTTCGCCCGTGGGAGCGAATATATTTTCGTCTTTTAGAAATACAGGATAATCTTTGATCCAGTCTTCGTTCGACTCTTTGAGGCAGTTACCATTTTTGTCATTATATACTCTAGCAATAATTTGTGCCCGGTCGGTGACTATAAAACCAAGACTATTTAAATCAGAGTTATCCGAAAAATCACCTGACAATACTATCCCGTCTTCATATGCCTGGAGCTGTTCGATGTTGCTCAAGTTTAAATTGGTTTCTGACCATGAAGTGCCATCGTACATCATTAAATTCGTAGTAATAGAATTACTTTTACGAGTGAAGCTACCAATAGCAAATAGATCTCCTTTTACTTCTGCGAATTGAGCGATAGAGTTAACTTGATAATTTGTTAATCCAGCGGAGAGGTCCATCCACGTTCCAGAGGTGAGTATTTGTACTGGTGCAGTTTCAAAAGCAGAGGTACCATAAGCTACTACATCACCACCGTAGGAGCCTACAGCTATGTTTTCACTGAGGAATGGTGGAAGTTCTGTAACGTCCCATTTAATACCATTCCAAGAAGCAAGAGAAACACTGCCAGCTAACGGATTAGTAAACCGTCCTGTAGCGTAAATTTTGTCTTTAGTCACAGCTAGACTGTTGAAATTATCTCCTTCAATATTTCGAGTTAATAAATTGCCTTCAGCCACCCAGTCTACACCTACTAGTCTAGTAACGTTGTACTTAGATGCATCGATTTTAAATTTACCGATACATTTTATGGTGTTATCTTCTATGAAAAGCTTATCCAGAGATACGCTTTCTTCTATGATTGGTGTAGAGACATTTTCCCACGTGTTATTTTCCCAACGCAGGATGCTATTTTGAGCACTAGGTGATAGTTTATGCGTATAGCCTACAGCAAGATAGAGGGCATCGTCGTATGCTAAAAGATCTATTATTTTGAATTCTCCATTGCTTGTCAATCCTGTGTTTGGAAGGTCAGGAGTTTCTAGTGAGTACCAAAAGTCACCGTTCCATACTTGTAATTCTATGTTTCCGTCACGGTCGTCATACACTGCTGCTATCCCGTTATGATATGAAGCAAATTTGTCTGGTGCTGCAGGTAGTCCGCTTCCCATAGGTACGAGGATCTGTGCCATAGCCATAGATGCAAAGGCAATAAGGGTATATAGTACTATTAATCTTCTCATTGGTTGAAAAGTTTAAAATTAGTAGTAAGATTAATTCCGTAGCTGTATGGTTTATCTAGTATAGCGGAGGTTGATTTGTTTTGAAGGTTAGTGAGATTCATGCCTATCATAGGTTCTAGTCCTATGGCTACCCTCGGTCTGTGGTAGTATAGACCAGACTTTAAGTTAGCTGCGATATGATTCGTATTGAAAT
>TARA_B110000967_G_scaffold79721_1_pt1 | contig 15512 bp, 14 predicted proteins | sample TARA_B110000967 | Tara Oceans TARA_B110000967 (sample SAMEA4397903) | marine metagenome | biome: Polar Biome; feature: [DCM] deep chlorophyll maximum layer (ENVO:01000326); material: water (ENVO:00002006), including particulate matter (ENVO:01000060) such as... | depth 35 m
TGTGCTACTACAAGGAATGTACTACCTGTTCTACCATTGGTGATCCAGTTCTTAGTCCCGTTTAATAGATAATGGTCTCCCATATCTACGGCAGTAGTTTTTTGACTAGTAGCGTCACTACCCGCTTCAGGCTCACTTAGGCAAAAGCCACCGTGTATTTGACCACTAGCTAGTGGTTTCAGGTATTTTTCTTTTTGTTCTTCTGTACCGTGCTTCTCTAATCCCCAGCATACGAGTGAGTTATTTACACTCATCACCACACTAGCACTAGCATCTATTTTAGAGATCTCTTCCATAGCAAGCACGTAACTCACAGTGTCCATGCCGCTTCCGCCCCACTTAGGGTCTACCATCATGCCCATCATTCCTAGTTCGCCTAGCTTCTTGATTTGCTCAGCAGGGAAACGCTGCTCGTTATCCCTCTCTATGACACCTGGTAATAATTCAGTCTCAGCAAAGTCCTTAGCGGCTTGCTGTATCATTAAATGCTCTTCTGATAATTCGAAATTCATGTTGTTGAAAATGTAAATACAAATGTAATAGTTTAATCTACCTTTAGTTTGTTTATCCGATCACAATGCTCTTGTTTAAATTGGGTTAAAATAACAATGACAAATCTATTTTTAACAAAACAGATTGTAAATATCCCACAATGTAGTCCCTCATTGACTTACGCTAAAATAGAATCGTTGATAACGTCTGAATTACTTTTTACGGTATTTTATTGAAAAAGCCCTTGTATTCGGGCTTTTGATACTATGTTGCAATCGATATGAACAAAACAGAATTAATAAACGCAATCAGCGAACACGCTGGTATTACAAAAGAAAGTGCAAAAACTGCACTAGAAGCTACTATAGGATCTATCCAAGGAGCAGTACAAGCAGGTGACAAAGTATCTATCCCAGGATTTGCTACGTGGTCAGCTTCTTACAGACCAGCTAGAGACGGAAGAAACCCATCTACTGGTAAGACTATCAAGATAGAAGATAGAGTAGCTGTAAAATTCAAAGCAGGTAAAACTTTTGCTGACGCTGTGAATAACGACAAACTTAAAAAACAACTTAAGTAAGACGTTGCACTGCAGCGACTATACGGAGTAGTTCTTTATAAAAATTTAAAGCCTCGCCTTTTGCGGGGCTTTTTTTGTAGCCCTCGGAGCAAGCAATCATGTCAAACCAATCACTCCTTTAGACTTGCAGTTAACTTTGTAAGCACGATATATCAAGATTTAGAGAAGCATAAAATAATACGATTACTAGAGGTGTCAAACTTTAGGTAATGGCAACTCATGTGCTCGCAAAAAACTCAATTTATCAAAATAAACACGTTCGTGCACTATGACCTCACCTACTATCTTGAAAATAGAGCAACCACGAAGGCCTAACGGGTCTTTCCATTCTAGAGTTACCACATCATCTGAAGCCAGCATTCTATCTACTATGCAAACCATCTTTGCATGGCTAAACTCTTGTCTGTAAGTGTCCTCAATGTTTTTTTGACCGTCTATTTTTTTGCCTGTAGCAAACTCCTTTACCCCACTGCTATGATACAAGGCGGACAAAGCACTCGCATCCCCCGCATTGAAAAATTCTACCCATTGGGTAATTATACTTTTAGACGACATACCGTTTGCAATGTTAATACAGATATTGTATTGACGTTGCATTGCAATCTCTATACAATATATTCGTCCTATGTATTTGAAAAAAGGCGACACCATAGCCATAGTCTCACCAGCCAGAGCTATAGCATCTGAAGAAATACAGCCTGCAGTTCATTTTTTTGAAAAGCACGGACTCCATGTAGTTTTAGGTAAGCATATACATACTATACACCATCAGATGGCGGGTACAGATGCTGAGAAAGTAGAAGACACACAAGCATTTATAAATGATCCAAACGTACGTGCCATAGTAAGTACGCGAGGTGGATATGGATGCGTACGTGTGATAGACCAGTTGGATTTTAGTCCTCTTGCAGCGCAAAAAAAATGGTTTGTGGGATACAGTGACGTTACAGTATTTCACTCGCACATACACCAAAACTACGGCACACCTACCATACATGGTACTATGCCTGTGAATATCTCAAAGGACCCAAGTCTGGAAGAGAAAAAATCTAATACTACGCTCATAGCAGCACTTATGGGAGAAGATTTACGCTACCCTATAGCCCCTAATCCAATGAATAAAGTAGGCGATGCAACTGGCATACTGGTAGGCGGAAATCTGAGTATGCTCTATAGCATATGTGGCTCAGCTTCTGATATCCAGACGCAAGGCAAAATACTGTTCATAGAAGACTTAGATGAGTACTTGTATCATATAGATCGTATGATGATGAATATGAAACGTACTGGCAAGCTAGAGAACCTCGCCGCACTAGTAGTAGGAGGCATGAGCGATATGAATGATAATGCTATTCCTTATGGTAAAACAGCAGAGGAGATAATCTTGGAACATACTTCTGGATTTAATTATCCCATTTACTTTGGTTTCCAAGCTGGGCATCAAAAGCCTAATGTGGCATTGCGTTTTGGAATGAAAGCAGAAATACAAGATAATCAGCTATTTTTGCCAGCATAGAATAAACTCTTTATGGCCATCTACCAAGCAAGTAAACAATTAACAAAATTTATCATAAGTGGACTTTTCGCCGTAGGCGTAGATTTTACAGTATATTTTGCACTCTCACAGCACTTGGACCCTAACCTAAGTAAGGCCATCAGCTTCTGCACTGGGATGTTCGTCACTTATAATATGAATAAGTTTTGGACGTGGAAACAGCCTGAGAAAGACAATAAAAGGCTTATGCTTTTCACTATACTTTATGCAGTGGCCTTAATTGTAAACGTAAAAACGAATGAGTTTATGCTCGAGACATTACCAAATTACACTTTTAGTTTTTTGCTTCATTCGGATACCAATGAAATCTTAAAGTCCTTAGTAATAGGGGTAGACAAGTTAACCGCTTTTGTGCTAGCTACTACTGCAAGTGTAGCACTCACCTACATTGGTCAAAAATACTGGATATTTAAGCCTGAAAAGGCTGACACTAATACTGAGGTCTAGTGAGTATAGCTTCTGCTATGATAGCCTGGCGTAAATCAAAATCCACATCTTCATATTCCTCTTCTAACTGGATACGGCCAAGCCCTTTCAACTTTTTGCTATCTGGCTCTACCTCTACTGAGTCTGCACGATAACTTTCCTCTGAGTTAAATTCATACTGACTAGTTTCTGTTTCAGACCTGCTGCCCTTAGTACTAGAGAATGGTTGAGGCTCAGAGACCGACGTAGTAGACTCGCCACTTAACTCTCTAAGTATATCACCTAGAGACGTGGTGCTTTTAGTAGTCCCAGTTCTTTTCGCAGGTTTAGTCTTCTTATTTGACAATTGTTCTTTTTTTTTGCCACTTATAAAGAAGCGAAATGCTAGTATTGCTGCAATGATGATGTATTTTATATATGAGCTAATATCGTCCATTTATTTAAGCAAAAATAATGAAAAATAAACTCGTATTGAGTCTTGGCTCGAACTTAGGCAATCGATATACTTATTTATTGCAGGCTATTGCGTCCATAGATACCATATTTGACACTAAAAGTACAATTGCTTCCTTTTATCAGACACCACCGTGGGGTGATATTCACCAGTCCCTATTTATAAATACAGCGGCGTGTCTGTATACAGATATTTCTGCTTCTAAATGTCTAACACTATTGCAGAGCATAGAAGATAACATAGGCCGTACCAAAACCCGTAAGTGGGGTCCAAGATGTATAGACATAGATATTATTTTCTATGGTGATGACTCTTTAGAACTAGAAGACCTAAATATCCCTCATCTTAGAATGCACGAAAGAGCTTTTGTGATCAAACCAATAATTGATTTATCCCCTGACTTCATTCACCCTACGCTAAATAAAACTATGACTCAACTACTTTCAGAAATAGAGGACGATACCATACTCTTTACCCTATGATATTGCACTGTATCGGTAACATATCGCACTGGTCAGCCTTACTCCGTAGGCCTGAGATTGTCCTACAGATAAACCACACCTATCAGAAGCAGAGTGAGCTCTCACAGTATGAGATAGCTACCGCTAGTGGCAGACTAAAGCTAAGCATCCCCACCCAAAAAAGCACACGAAAGGGTGCTTATTCAGAAGTAAAGATAGATTACAGCACGAACTGGCAGGTAGAGCACTGGAGAAGCATACGAAATGCGTATCACAAATCGCCTTTTTATCTTTTTTATGGATATAAAGTAGAGGAAGTATATATGCAGAAATATGACACTCTGTTAGCGCTTAATGAAGCATTGTTCCGCACATTATTATCATGTATAAAATGTCCTAAAAAAAGTGTGATTAATACCTCAGATGCGGTTTATTATGAGACTAGCACTCGTATCCATAATAGTGTATACCCACAGGTGTTTGATGCAAAGATCAAGTTTGAAGAAAACCTAAGTATCCTAGATGTCCTTTTTAATCTAGGTCCAGAAACACAAGATTACTTACTTGGCGGAGTCTGAGTACGAACCCATATTACTAAACTTACGGATACGAGCATTAACGAGCTTTTTAGGACTTAGTTCACTCAATTCCTTGATGTTTTTCTTAAGTTCAGCTTTGAGCGTTTTATACATCGTCTCTGGATCATTATGAGCACCACCTAGCGGTTCAGGTATAATACCGTCTATGAGCTTATTAGCAAGCATCTTGTCAGATGTTAGGCTGAGTACATCTGCGGCTTTCTCCTTGTAATCCCAGCTTCTCCATAATATAGATGAACAACTCTCCGGAGATATTACTGAGTACCACGTATTTTCTAACATAAACACTCTGTCTCCCACGCCTATACCTAATGCTCCTCCACTCGCTCCTTCCCCTATTATGACACAAATGATAGGAACTTTCAGTGTAGCCATTATCATTAAATTTTTAGCTATTGCTTCACCTTGACCTCGCTCTTCAGCTTCTAGGCCGGGAAAAGCTCCTGGTGTATCTATCAGACAAATGACCGGCAGATCAAACTTCTCAGCCATTTGCATGAGACGTTTGGCTTTACGATATCCCTCGGGATTAGGCATCCCAAAGTTACGGTACTGACGTTCTTTTGTAGTACGTCCTTTTTGCTGCCCGATAATCATAACATTCATGTTATCTATCTGCGCCAATCCACCCACCATAGCCTTATCATCACCCACATTTCTATCTCCGTGAAGCTCTATAAAATTTTTGGTGATAGCTTTTATATAATCTAATGTATACGGTCTATTTTGGTGACGAGATATCTGAACTTTTTGCCACCCTGATAGGTCACTGTATAGCTCTTTCTTCTCGTTATTTATTTTTTTGGTAAGTTGAGATACGGTATCACTCATATCTACCTTACCTTTCGCATGAGTCTCTTGAGCTTTTTCTAATTGCTCTATAAGTTCCTCTAAGGGTTTTTCGAAATCTAATAATACTGCCATGAGCCTCTTATTTAGTTAGAGGCAAAAGTAAAAATCTAAATGGATTAGGTATGCATTATTTGAAAACTCACGCACTATTTATAACTTTTAATTCTTAGAGACAGAGTTCCTCATGTTTTCTTTCAGCCACTACTATCTTATTATCTAGTGCTATTTTAAACTCTTCACAAGCAAATTCTATTTCCCTTAATTCTAAATATAAATTACCCTTGATGTAGTGCACCATCTTATATGACGGTATCAATTTCTCTACGGAACAGTAGTCTCTAAGTGCACCATCTACGTCGTCCGTAGTCACTTTGAGCTCAGCTCTTCGCTTATATAAATCACCAGATAGCCTATCTACACTCACCGCCATATTTAAGTCATCTAGAGCCAGAATGGGCTTGTTTTGACCTGCATATGCTTCTGATCTTAACTTCAGAAAAGGAACACTTTTAGGTTGGGTAGTGAGCACAAAGGTGTAGTCTTCAACAGCTGAAATATAATTATTCATAGCAACATAACACTGACCTCTATAATAGTATGCTTCATTATACCTTCGATTTAAATGTAAAGTTTTAGTGAAATCAGCTATGGCATCATCAAACTTGCCTGCATTGTACTCTGTAGTCCCTCTATTAAAGTATCCTCTAAAATCATCTGGATTCACAGCTATATACTGAGAATAAAGATCTAGGGCTTTGGTATAATCTCGCTCTAGGGTGGCTCTATTGGCCTGTATAAGTATCTCACCTCCTGCCTGAGCCATGCTCAAACATGAAATCATCATACATACTCCTATTGCTAGTATTGATTTTTTATTTATCATATTATAATTTGCAATTGGACAAATAAAGTACCTGAATCTTTCATTCGTAGAATTTTTTATCTACAAGAGAAATTAACTTTAGCCGATAATTTGTATTATTGATACAGAACATAAGATATAACAGAAAAAAATGAAACGATTTACGACAATAACACTGGTTTTGGGCATATTTCTAATAGCTAACGCATGGAATACTGCTTCTTTAGTAGCAGACGACGTATTAGGAACCTACTGGAATGCAGAGAAGACCGCTCACATACGCATATACGAAGCTAAAAATGGATTTTATTACGGTAAAATAGAGCATCTTGTAGAGCAAAATAATGCAAATGGTAAACCCAAAACAGATCCTGAAAATCCAGATGAAAAGCTAAGGGACAGAGCTCGATTAGGCATGGTCATTGCCAAGGCATTTAAGTGGGACGAAAAAGAGCAAGAATGGAATGATGGTACTATATACAATCCAACAGACGGTAAGACTTATGACGGCTACATCTATTTCGAAAACGGCAACAAAGACAAGCTAAAACTTAGAGGATTTGTACTAGGAATGACTTGGTTAGGTAAAACTTCCGAATGGAGTAGAATAAAATAACTAAAACGACGGTAAACAAGAGTAAAGTGCAAGTGTTACCTAGTGCTTGTCAGAAAATTAATATATCCAAAGGTCTGAAAAAAGCATATGCAGCAGACCAACGAATAAGACATAACTCACTAGAGCTTTTGAACATGAGTCTGGTTATTGTTTTGGATTCAGAACAGCTGTAAATAGTGGGTTTCAAGTGTAATACCGAAATAGCTTTCAATTGCCGCATATAAATCGTTTTTTACTGGATTTCTATTCGTTAAAAAATAATACCATAGCTTGTGCCTCCGCTAAAGCTATGGCGACACGCGGAAGGATATGCAATCATTTTTCGCCTATACAAACCTTCAATAAACTCAATTTATGTATACGACACTTAAAAACTAAATTGGTAAAAGTGGTGAGGGAATAGCGAGTTATATCAAAACAAAACATCTCGCATACAGGGTTTTATGAAAATTTGCATCTCAAAAGAACAATCAAACTCTGGTCTTAAACACTTCGCTTGCTTTACTATCCAGGTATTTGAGAGATACGATCTACGAGAAGTAAAAACTCCTGTATAGTCTCTAAGTTTTCATGTGGCTTCTCAAGCATGGATAGATGTCCAACATCCTTTATTATAGTAACTTGGGCTATATCGCACAAGGATACTTGTGTAAATATCTCAGACGCATCGTAATGTGTATCCTCCTCTCCGATTAAAAATAGCATAGGCTTCTTAAACCGCAGTAACTCTTGAGACTTATCTTCCCGCACACTCATAGCTAAGAGACCATCTGTGATGGCCTTTTGGCTCGTACGCTGAACCATTTTATCTAGCCCTACTCTCAACCTACCAAGATTTGGTAAGAATACCAAACCTTTCGTAAAAAGCCTGAAAAACTCAGAAGTACCGCAGGTAGCTATAAAATCGATTGATTTCATTCTATTTGCTTTCCTCTTTACACTATCTGCGTGTAAGGTAGCGTGAATCACAGCAGCTGCTGACAACTCTTCTCCATACTTTTGGATATATTCACCGACTATATAGCCACCGAGCGAGTGCCCAAACAGGACACATGCTGTTGCTTCCTCTTTTATAAGTATAGTATGGATCAGAATGGCCACCTCAGGTATGCTAGTAAAAGATGCTCCTGAACTATCACCAAAACCTGGCAAGTCTATAGCTATGCACGTAAAATCCTCTTGGAGAAGCTCTATCTGATAATTCCATATAGAGCTATCTTCACAAAAACCGTGTAAAAAACAAAGGTGAGGACCACTCCCCACCTTTGTATATGAAATATTATTTACTAGAAGGGACACTACTAGTTAGTCGTAGAATCTATATCGCTGATCTTTTACTTCTGCTTTCTTAGTAAGTGCTGCTCTGATGCCACCTTGGGCTGCTTGAGAGCTCTCACGCTTCACTTGATCTTTTATGGCTTCTAGATTAGTAGGTTCTGAGGTGTTCACAGCATTTACATAGGCCACAGACACCGCGTTTTCTCCATCTACTACACCAGTGTTACCACTAGGAGCAGTACCAAGTATACTTCCCACTAGCTTATTATCTTGTCCTACATAGGGGATGCTACCTGTATTTAATGAAATAGCCGGAGCTTGATTTACTTTAGTATTGAGTGCTTGAGCTAGCTCATCTGCAGTCTTCGTACTTTCTAGTGCTTTTTCCATTTTAGGTATAAGTACTGCTGCTTTTTTCTTATTCAGTACCGCTACTTCTACTTCGGTTCGTAGATCATCTGCCGCAGGTAATCCTGCGTCTCTGACCTTAGCTACTTTGGCTACCACATAGTTACCATCTAAGTCAAGTATATCTGACATTGTACCTTCTTCTGTTTCTGCATTAAATAGCCATTGTGCTATTTTATTACTATTTGAAAATCCAGGAACAGCTCTAGCATCCTCAGTGATTCTATTGGCTACACGCTTAGTAAGACCCAGTTCTTCAGCTACTTCTTCAAAAGATTTTTCACTGTTCACTTTAGTCAGTAATTCTCCAGCTTTTTTATAGTAATCGCCATCTGTCTTAGTACTAGGATAGATGCTCTGATCTACTATGGCTACTTTTAATGATTTACGACTCACTGCAGATGTAGTTTTAGCTAAGTGAACACCTCTATTACTCGGCACTATCACATAACTCCCTTGACCAGCACTTACTAGCTTAGCGATTAACCTTTTAGGGTAAGCTCTATTATCTTCTCTTACCCAACCCATATCTCCACCAGTAGTCCTGGTAGCGTCATAATTTCTATTGCTCGCTTCCTGCTCAAAGGTGGTCTCACCACTTCGAATTTTAGCAAGTGTCTCTTGAGCAGTTTTTATAGCTGCTGCTGAATCAGCACCTGCTACTGGGAATACTATGTGACTTGCTTTCACACTTCTCATAGTGTCCGTACCAGTACTTATAACCTTAAAGACGCTATACACTCCGTCTTTTTGGAAAGGACCTACTACTTTACCTAATTCGGCATTGAAAATTACATTTTCGATCTCTGGAGCGAAAGAACCACGCACTTGATACGCAGGATTAAAAGGAGTCTCACTGTTTCGTACACTTACGAATACTGAATCATCCTTTGTAACAGCAAAATCTTTAGCAGTTTCTGAAGCCCACTCTAGCATATCTGAACTATCTTCAGCACTAGGCACCACAGTTATCTTTACATATTCTATATCCCTACTAGCATCTTGCTCATAATTCGCTCTATTCTTCTTTGCATAGGCTAAGATATCTGCATCACTCGCAGAAAGTGAAGAATCCGTAAGCTGAGCATACGGTAAGCTTACTATACTTGCATTTACTGAGTAGCTATCGTCATTACTTCTATTTCTAGCTTGTAACTCAGTAGCGTAAAAAGAGCTTACTATTAGTTTTTGGTATTTCTCGGCTATTAGACCGTTAGTAAACTGTCCTTGAAAAGCAGTCCAGCTGGCCATAGCGTCTGGATTAGAATTGATATCCTCTTTAAGAAAACGTACAAGTCTAGTTTTCTCAAACTGCCCTGTCTCAGGATTCTGAAATGACTGCATTATTTGTGGGTGTGTATTCGCACCTATAGTAAGATCTTCTAATTCTGCAGAGCTAACGTTGATACCTAGTTTTTTATACTCAGGCTCTATCGTCTTAGACTCTACCAGCATATTCCATGCTTGATCTCTATACTGCTTCGTGATACTTTCATCCATCACTAGGCCAGGATTATTTTGCAGTAATTGAGCTTTAATCCCTTCAAAAGTGCCATTATACTCTTCATAGCTCACTGACTCTCCATTGATTTCACCCACTGAGTTCTGATCAGAACCAAATATACTGGTTCCTGAACTAACTAAATCTGTAAGTACAAAGGCTAACATAGCGACACCTATCACTAATAGCAGGCAGCCTGTTTGATTTTGTATTTTCTGTAATACGCTTTGTTCTTCGTTATTGTATTTATTTGGCATCTTTTGGTCGTTAAAAAATAGTGTGCAAATTAAGTTGTTTTGCCCCTAAAAATCAAAGTTAATATATGCAGCAAAGTTTACTGTAAATTATTACTCCAACTCAAGACGTATTGTACGTTTGTATACGTTTCTGATTTCCATGTCTTTAATCCTATATTTTATAGTCGTAATACGCTCATCATCCCCCACGTATAGAGTGCCTAAGAGTTGATCCCAACCTCTTTTACTCCCGCTGTAATTCCCGCTGAACGTATAGTTCTTTTTTTTACCATTGGCCTCTACACGTACCCTAATCTTAGACTTATGGGGATGCTCTATATTCAGTAGTACCTGTGCAGAATCACTATTTCTGATTATCGCAAGGGTGTTATTAATGGCTGTAGCAGTAAATACTCCATCAGACAGGGCCTCTTCAGTGATAAGGTTCACTTCCGTCTTTTGATTTAAATCATATGCAGTGTAGACCACAGCAAGCTTATCATTGTGAATATCAATATCTAAATAATCGCCATAAAAAAGTTTCTTGCCAGGCAGTGGAATCACAAATGGAGTAAGCTGCACATTAGACACTTTCCCCCCTGCTATGTATGAGGCTAGGGATATTGTATAAAATGAGTTCGTCGTACTTGACTTGAAATCATAATAGGCCACATATACCTTTCCTGCTAGCTGATCTACTGCTATGTTAGGGAAATACTGATGAGTAGTCGTCTTATCTAAATTTAACTGAATGGCATTGCTCCAGGTATCTCCTCTGTCCCTGCTGTACTTTAGCCATATATCTGCATTCCCGTTTCGCTCATCTGCCCAGCATACATAAAGTATATCCCTACTTATGTCTGAGACTATAAATGGCATGCCATTGGCTCTTACAATATTAGGCATATCCATATCCCAGCCTTCTATCTGCTGAGCTATCACCTTATCCCTACCCCATGAGACTCCTCCGTCTTTACTTTTATCAAAATAGATATTATCATGTCCAGCCCATACTGCATAGATAGTACCAGACGAGTCTACCGCCGTGGTAGCACCTTCTAGTGTGTGATCTCCATCTAGACAGTCACCTACCGTATCAGATATGGTAACTGCTTCTGAAAATGAGTCATTACCTTGCTCTAATCCAGCAAACCGAATGCGTGAAAAGTCATCAGGATCATCACTACCATATGTATCAAATTCTGTCCAAGTCACATATACATTACCCTTTCTTTCTGAATGCTCATCTGAACTAAGCCAAGGCTTATCTTGCATTTTACCTCGATTATAACCCACACTGAATGATCGCTCTTGCCAAGTATTAACCTTTGAAATCTGCTGAACAACTATTCTATCAAACCAATCGCCATATCCTTTCCCTTCGGTTTTAGATAAATGAGCAAAAAACACATCCGAGTCAGACCAATGAAGTACAGGGTCTCCATATACACCTAGCACAGAAGTAGCCTTCTGCGTCTGAATAAGACGAGATCCTACATTATAACTATAAAAATTGTCAATATTAGATGCCGCATAAACCACCGAGTCATTTACCTTATCAAAACACACGGTAGGTTCATTAGGATTGCCAGATTGGTCTAAGACAGTCTGAGTAATCTGTCCAAAGCTATGCATAGATGAACTGACCAAAAGGAAAACAAGACTAAAACTAGTGAAAAATAATCGCATAAATATAGTTTCAAAATTAGCATATTAAAGAAGAAGATATTATCCCTATTATCTATGCCTTTTCTAAGAATGGCCTACCCATTATTTGGCGACTATTATTTTCTTCACTTGAATTATTTGTTCATTGTTATAGCTAGTGACAAAGTATATTCCATTACTGAGTTTCCCAACATCAATTTTAGACTTTCAATTATTCTCTCTTTGGTTATCAGAATTTGGCCCTATCTCTAAGGTTAATCCATCTTCATAGTCAACCGCTGATACATTTAGTGTGTTTGAATCTGGCGAGGGGTAAATAAATACTCCCGTTTCGCTACTTCATAAGCTCAACTATACCAGAGATGGGTTCACTATTCTTACCTACATGTACAATGTAAAAATAAGTCCCTTCAGGTGCTAGATGTCTATCATCTGGCAGTATGCCATCCCAGCATACTCGTGGGTCTGATGTTTCAAAAAGACGCTCACCCCAGCGATTAAATATCTGTAATTTATAATCTGTACATTCTCGATTTTCTAAGTCAAATTTGAAACAGTCATTCGTCCCGTCACCATTCGGTGTAAATACGTTATATAACTTGATACTCGGCGAAGCATCTTCTAAAATATCTAGCCGCTTACTAACAGTGTCTTCACATAGCGTTCCGGGATTCACATGCAGTGAAATAGTGTATGCGCCAACTGCTCCATAATCATACTCTGGATCTATATCTGTGGATGTGGTACCATCTCCAAAATCCCAAACGTATTCAAACCCATTGGTACTCCTATTCTCTATGCTCATTTTATTCTCACACGCATTGAAACTTACATCAAATGCAGCATTTGCACCAGCTATTACCTCTATCTCTCGCTTGTAGGTGCTTATGATGTTGCACGTGCCACTGTCTATCACTGTAAGTGTGACCATATAGTTACCTGACTCCGTAAATGTATGAAAAGGGTTAAGCAGCGTAGAGGTGTCTCCATCTCCAAAATTCCAAAGAAATGAGTCTCCAAGCACACTGGTACTAGTGAACTGTACACCCAACGGAGCACAGCCAATGGTAGGAGCTGCCACGAAATCAGAAATCACTGCAGATCGTATCTGTAAATCTATTTTAAATGACGCATTGGAGCATCGCACGCTAGGATTAGTCTCAAAGGCAGCACCTGATGTAGTGGGAAAATCACTAATTCCTCTAGTAATAACCGCCAAATCATCGTCAGAAGGGCAGCTGCTGCAGACGCTTTGGTACATGACACCTCGCTTATCAAATCTACTAGTGCCGCCATCTACGTGGTCTGCGGTAGAGTCCCCACCGAAATAGGTAGCATACAATATATTTTTCGCATCTCGACCCAATACTAAGATATAGAAGTCATTATCATCTGTCTTTTTTTGCACGGCATCTGAGGTAGTTTCCATATTATTAGTACTTCCTGAACCTAACGAAGACTTGCTAGACCCCCAACCTGAAAAATAAATATGGCCGCATACATCTACTAAAAAAGCACTTGGCGCTAGATTGGGAGTTTTATCTGTATTGCCAAATGTAGTAACAAAATCTTGAGTCTGTAATAACGTATCTATTCTAAACAAAAATTGGCCTTTGTTGCTCTCTCCATATACATTTGGTGTTTTTGTAATTGCTCCAGCTGTTTGTCCTGTCGCATATATCCTCCCTTCTACATCGCGATCTATAAAATAGATTTGGTCGTAGTTTTCTGTTCCCCAATAACTCAATCTCTTGAGTTGCTTATTTTTTTTGCTAAGTATAGCTAATACGCCGTCTACTCCGCCAATATGCAAAGGACCTATTGATGTATCGGTAGCTGGCAAATCTGTACTTGTAGTTCCACCGCCTATATAAATGTTGTCTCCTTGGTCTAATTTTATACTATAAAATGCGTCACTACCATTTCCTCCTAAGAATGTACCCCACTCTAACTTTTTCAGATTAGAAGAAAGTTCAAAAAGGTAACCGTCATATGCTGAAGCCTTTACAGACTGAATTGCATTTATAATAGGTATGTCATCAGAAAAAGTAGTCGTTGCCACAAAAATATGATTGTCATCATCGGTGATTATATCTCCTCTGAAATCGTCTGCATAGAAATTTTGCAAATCTGCGTTTTGATTCAGTCCATCATCCATACTGCCCCCTATATAGGTGCTGCCGAGCAGAGAAGCACCGTCTTCACTTAGCTTAGCTACGTATATATCTGCACCGCCTCCTAGCGTATTATCATAGCTCAAACTGTCTACAGGGAAATTAGTAGAATATGTAGTCCCTAAAATAATCAAATCGTCATTTCGATCTACTACTAAACTATGCGGATACTCATTGTGACTCCCACCTAGATATGAAGCCCAAAGTAGTCTGGTACCTGCACTATCATATTTAGATATGGATACATCGCAAGGAAAACCTCCACTACCACCATTATAATTAACATCAAAGGCACCTGATGTGACGGGGTACGTCTCATTTAATCCAGGTATCACCTTTACCATTCCTCCCGCATATAGATTTGCTTTACTATCAAAAGTAGCCGTGTACCCAAAATTATCTCCTGTAGAACCCGAGTAAGTTGAGAAAATAAGTTCGGGATCTATAATGAGGGGGTAGTTTGGATTGATGCTGCTCAGCACTTCATATCCTAAAACGCTGTCTATTAATACATAACGAGCATTTAGTTCCACTACTGCGTCACCTATCTCTTGGTATACATAGAGGTGATTATCTGTGATATTACCTGCTGATGTGTATATTATTATTTTGCCGTTTTCTAGACTTATACTGTTAGCTCCTTCTATAGATACTTGTATTTTGGCTAGTTTCTCTGGTGTTGGGTTTTGTATTACCCACTGATATTTTAAACCGCCTTGTCCTACTATCTCCAGGTCTACATCTGGATATACATTTTCATACTTGACCTGTACGGATGGGTGCAGCTCACTTGCCCACTTGGTCTGGGCAATGACCAGATAATAGTTATAATAGTGCTTTTGAAGGTGTGCTGACTGCAATTGAGGTGCATACTCCATTCCTAAAAAATGCATACGAACACTGTGCATTCTGGGTATCTCGTCATTCGTCTTTGTTGGGTTATCATGTTGCCACTTGCTTATCCTGTTATAGTCTTTTGGATGGACAAGCAAGTAGTGCAGAGCATCACTTTCTAGCAACAAGTTGCCAAACGGGATGTCCGTTTTATACCGTATAGCTGGGTGCCACTGCCCAGCATTAGGTACGAACTCATACATAGGCTTTAGTATGCTATCCCTTCGGATGGGCTCATGAGCTATGCACATTGTAGCACATAGCAGTATGAAAATCACCAATCCCTTTTTTATCATTCGATAACAAAAATAAACGTCCAATTCTACAAAAGACCATTAATACCAATAATAAGTTGCCCCATTTTGGAGTAAATAACGGTAATCTGACTATCCTAAAATTATATTCGCACTCATTTTTAGAGTAATGGAGTTAAACGAACAACAAATTCAACGAAGA
>TARA_B110000967_G_scaffold73385_1_pt1 | contig 15468 bp, 13 predicted proteins | sample TARA_B110000967 | Tara Oceans TARA_B110000967 (sample SAMEA4397903) | marine metagenome | biome: Polar Biome; feature: [DCM] deep chlorophyll maximum layer (ENVO:01000326); material: water (ENVO:00002006), including particulate matter (ENVO:01000060) such as... | depth 35 m
TGCTGTACGCTGGTTTTCAAGACCAGTGCATTCGACCACTCTGCCATTTCTCCTTATTGATAGCGATGCAAATGTAAGCGTTTTTTCTAAACTGCAAACAAAAAAAAGATTAATTTCACCACAGATTAAAAAAAACATAAATCGTACTAACACTAGGGATATGAAGCGCTGTAGCCTATATATAATTCTATTTTTACTGTCGAGTTTTAACTTATTGAATGCTAAAAATTTACAAGCAAATTTTCAGTATTTTACTTTTCAAAATGAGGAAGGACAAGTCTATATTGAGACATATTTTTCATTTTTAAGTACTCAGATAAATTATGAAAAAGTAGAAGAAAATACTTTTCAAGGGACTGTTTTAGTCGAATTAACGATCATGTCTGGTGAGGAAACTACTCATTTGGATAAATACTTATTCAAAACACCTCTTATTACTGATACTTTAAACGCTCAAATTTTTATTGATAAGCAAATTTATGCACTATCAAATGGAGATTATACATTGGATCTAAAACTTTCAGATAAAAATTCCGGAGCCTTACCTATACATTCTACCACAGAATTAACTATCGATTATAAAGAAGACGAAATATCGTTTTCTGATTTTATGATACTCGAGTCTTATACGGTTTCAGATGGAACGAGTATATTAAATAAATCGGGATACGATTTAATACCTAGTTTTGGTGAGGGTGCTTACTTTTTAGATGATAGTGACACTCAATTAGATTTTTATATCGAGTGGTACAATACACACAAGGATACCGCTACAAGTAATGGTTACTTATTAAACTATTATATAGAAAATGAACAAACTCATACTCCTTTAACAGGATTTAATAGTATTAAGCGTAAGACTAAAGACAAGCAAAAAGCATTTTTAGGAGGTTTTAATATTACAGAATTAGTTTCTGGAAATTATAATTTAGTGGTTGCTTTACTCGATAGAGAGGGTAGAGGTATTATTCAAAAGCGTGTATTTTTTCAGCGTAGAAATTCCTCTACTGTAATGAAACCTCAAGATTACGCAAGTATATTAAGTCCTTCTAGTTTTGCTCATCAATTTGAAGTTATTGAACAATTGGCAGAACATATATCTTCGTTATTACCAATTGCTACAAAGAGTGAATGGAAGTATGCAACCAATCAACTTGAAAATTGGGATCTCGAGCAGATGAAACAATACTTCCATGGTTTTTGGTACAATAGAAGCCCTCTAGACCCAGAATCTGAATGGTTGAAGTATTTAAAAGGAGTAGAGAAGGTTAATGAATTATATTCTACTATTAATATAAAAGGATTTGCGACAGATAGAGGTAGGGTTCTTTTAAAATATGGTACCCCAAATGATCTTGAAAATTCTGTATACGACCGATATACTTTACCGTATCAAATTTGGACTTATTATAAGGTTGAGAACCAGACAAACATAATTTTTGTGTTTGTTGAAAACGCTTTAGGAACCAACGATTACGAATTATTGCATTCTACATTACGTGGAGAGAAAAATAATAAAAATTGGAGAAACTGGATATTTAGAGAACGTGGTGCAGTAAAAGATTTAGATAACGAGAATGAAAATAGAGACCTAGATTTTAATTTAAATAATAACTTAGACGATAAAGGAAATAGAAACCAAGTAAACCCTGGTGACAACTAATGCATAAATTAATTACTATACTTTATAAACTCGCTGGACAAATTCCGTTTGTCCTACTTTATATGTTTTCGAACTTTTTGGCTTTTCTGCTTCAAAAGGTGTTTAAATATAGATTGAAGGTTGTACAAGAGAATCTAAAAAAGGCTTTTCCAGAACTCCAACAATCTGAACGAACTTTAATTGAAAATCAATTTTATTTAAATTTTAGTGATATTCTACTAGAGAACTTAAAACTATATTCTATTTCTAAAGATTCATTACAAAAGAGGATGAAACTTTTAAATCCTGAGGTTTTCAATAAGTTGGCACTCGAAAATAAAGGAGCCATTCTCATTGGAGCGCACTATAATAATTGGGAATGGATGGCATTAGCGCTAGGTTCTTATTGTAAGCAAGATCTATTTTCGGTATACAAACCATTAAGTAATAAGAATATCGATTCTTTAATGCTGAAGGCTCGTTCTAGATTTGGGGCTGAAATTGTTCCAATGAAACAATTTCCAAAAACGATTTTGAAAAATAAAAACAGAGCTACTATAAATCTAATGCTGTCCGATCAGAGCCCTCATAAAAGTAAGCTAGACTATTTTTGTGAGTTTCTAAATCAAGATACCCCTGTTTATTTAGGTGCTGAAAAATTAATGAATGCAGCTAATTTAGAATTACTATTTGTTGAAGTACATAGAGTGAAACGTGGTTATTACGAAATGAAAATTGTTCCTTTAGCAAATGTGTGCAATGAGCAACAAGGACTTACTACAGAACTACACTTAGCTCATTTAGAAAAAATGATAATTGATGAACCCTCAAATTGGCTTTGGTCGCATAGAAGATGGAAACACAGTCGAAGAAATTAGCAGTACTTATTCTCAATTGGAATGGTAAAGATTTACTAGAACGTTTCTTGCCTTCTATATGCAAGTACAATTCAGACTTCGCAAACATTATTGTAGTAGACAATGCATCTTCTGATGATTCTGTTACTTTTTTAAACACTGAATATCCCGAAATTGAAACAATAGAATTAGATAAGAATTATGGATTTGCTGAAGGGTATAATAAAGCGATGGAAATGGTGAATTATCCATACGTAGTTTTATTAAATTCGGATGTTAGGGTAACAGAAAATTGGCTCGTAGAACCTTTAGATTTCCTAGAAAAGAATGGTGATTACGCTGCTTGTCAGCCAAAAATATTAGACGAAAAAGAACCAACAAAATTTGAGTATGCTGGAGCTAGTGGAGGTTATATAGATCGTTTTGGTTATCCCTTTTGTAGAGGACGTATTTTTGATGATTTAGAAGTTGATGCTGGACAGTATGATTCTGTTAAGGATGTTTTTTGGGCTAGTGGTGCCGCCTTGTTTGTTCGTAGAGAACTCTATTTAGAAGTTGGTGGCTTAGATGCTAGTTTCTTTGCGCATCAAGAAGAAATTGATTTGTGTTGGCGATTGCTAAATATGAATTACAAAATAGCTTGTATACCACAATCTACTGTATTCCATTTAGGTGGTGCTTCATTAGATAAAATGAATCCTAAAAAGACATTCCTAAATTTTCGAAATAACTTAGTGATGTTATTAAAAAATCTTCCTGTTTATGCATTACCTATAATTTTTATACGAATGGTGTTCGATGGGGTTGCTGGTGTTAAATTTATTTCAGAAGGAAAATTTAGTCATTGTTGGGCTATTGTAAAAGCGCATTTTTCATTTTATTCTCGTATACCTTCTGTTCTTTTAAATAGAAAGAAGACTATAAAAATATCGAATAGTCTGATGTATTCTAAATCGATATTAGTTGAATATTTCATCAAGAAAAACAAAACATATTCTTCTCTCAATTGACCTTCTTTTATCCATACTAAAAGTATACTAGAATTTGGTTTTCTCTAGTTTTGAAATATCCATATAAATTGACTAATTTCGCCGAACTAAAAATAAACTTACAATGTCTCAAAACAGAACTTTTACCATGCTTAAGCCTGATGCTGTAGCAAATGGACACATCGGTGCAATCTTAGAAAAAATCAACGCTTCTGGATTCCGTATCGTTGCTTTAAAAATGACTCAATTAACTAAGGCTGATGCTGAAGCATTTTATGCGGTTCACGCAGAAAGACCTTTTTATGGTGAATTAGTAGCGTATATGACTGAAGGTCCTATTGTAGCTGCTATCTTAGAAAAAGATAATGCTGTTGAGGATTTCCGTACACTAATTGGTGCTACTAATCCTGCTGAAGCTGCCGAAGGAACAATCCGTAAAATGTATGCTGAGTCTATCTCTGCAAATGCTGTTCACGGTTCTGATTCTCAGGAAAACGCTGCTATTGAAGGTGCTTTCCACTTTGCTGGAAAAGAAAACTTCTAGAGCATATTGAATACAGATTCTTAATTTTTAAGAATTATAAATCTAAAAAGCCTTCCGAAATTCGGAAGGCTTTTTTTATGGAAAGAATTCTCCTAAACCATAACTTGTTTGAACAGTTAACTAGTAAATTTCTGGTGCAAATTGAAGGTATGCATCATTATGAAACATTATAGAAATTGTATTTAATCTGAAGTAAGCTTCAGAAACCAGGATATGTCCTTTGTAATCATCTAAACCTCCTTCGTCTCCCCAAGAGTTTTTAACTACAAAATATTCTTTTCCATCTACTCCTTCCACTATTCCTACTATATGCATTAGGTGGTCGTCTGTAACAGTATAGTTATCAAAATACTCTTGTCTAATTTCTTGAGTCACATCCAATTCTTCGGCTGTAGTTTCAAAATTTGGATCTTCGCCTTCAAGTGCCACAACAGCAACACCTTTTTTAGAATTGAATCCCTCATTACTCACATCTGCATCCCATTCGATTGTATATCCTTTTTTTAATGCATATTTAGTTTGTACTACCAAGTCACTTAAAGGAATATTATAGAACGTTCCATTATCCCAATTATCTGGAATACCCAAAATAAATGATCTATAAAATGGTTTATGTGTATACGAAGTCATCGTAGTATAGTCAGTTGCTCTAATACCTAATGAGTTTGCAAAACTTCTAGGGGTATATTCTTTACCCTCGTAAGTAAACGATTCTGGATACTCTCCTAAATAAACATCTAGTAAAGACTCATATCCTTTTTTCCACAAAGGAGTTAATTTTTTTCCTTTATTAGAAACAACTGCTTTTACATAGTTTTCTAAAATAGAAGCTAATTCAGAATGATTGTGTCTTTCAGATTCTGTTTGTAAACCTGTAAATACTTCATGTGGTACAATACCATAATCATCAACTGCATTTAATAAATCATGTCCTAAGCTACCTTCGCCAAACTGGGTTTTTCCATGTCTACGGACGTAATTATCTGCTTTAGTCAGATATACCTGTCTTGCGATAAAGATTTCAGATAAGTTATGAGTTCCTTTTCCAGTTCTTATTAATTCAGATTCTAAAAAAGAGGAAGTGGAGTAACTCCAGCATGTACCTGTTCTACCTTGACTTTCAACTGGATTTGCATTCCAATTCACTATGGGTTGGAATTGTAGGCTATCTTGTGCTATTACAAGTGTACTAAAGACTGTAAGTACTATAAATACTAAGTTTTTCATGGTCTATATTTTGTGTTGTCAAAAATATAAAATCCTTTTGATTACTGAGCCCTTAGGTTTTATTTTTCAAATAATTATAAAATTATAGTTTATCAAAGATTGGCAGACTAACATCATTTCGTGATAACTATCCATTAACTACATGTAAAATAACTAAAAAGGGCAGACTAGCTTTTGAGGAATATTTGGATGATTTGAAATCCTTTATTAATATTTAATTGAACAAATCATGAGAAGTGTAAAAAGTATAGTAATTGCATTATTTTCTGTCATTGCTATCAATTGTTTCGCGCAAGAAACGAATGATTATTCTGGTTTTGGTGTTCCTATGCTTAGGCTTTCGTCAATAGAAGCGGATTTGATTCCCGCAGTGGGAGGTTTTGGTGGAGTCGTTTATAAAAGTAAGATTGCTTTTGGTGGCTTTGGTTTGGGGTATATTTCTGAAGTAAAACCAAAGCAAGGTGATTTAATTGACATTGGTGGAGGTGGTTTGTACTTTGCTTATATCATAAACGACCATTTTCAAGTGCCTATATTACTTGAGTGGAATGACCTTGATATAACATCGAATGACTTATCAATAGAATTGGAGGCTGTATCCTTACTACCTGGAATTGAATACAATTATCCCATTAGAGAGTATCTACGATTTATTGTACGAGCGACTTATCGCAAGAGTTTTATAGATGAAAATGACTATTTCAATGAAGTAGATTTCGATGGACTAAGCATCTCTTTAGGAGTCAAGTTTGGTGCTTTTTAAATTCCTAATAGTATACTCGTGCTTTTATTTCTGAAAAGATGATTCGATTTACAGACACTCCTTTTAATAAGTAGCCATTTCAGAATCTACTTCTGTAGCCCATGCATGAATACCACCTTCTAGGTTAATTAGATTCGTATAGCCTTTAGTTTTTAAATAGTGAATCACATTCATACTTCTAACTCCGTGATGACAAATCACAACTGTTGGAATAGTCTTTGAAACTTCATCTATACACTCATCAATTAAATTCATAGGAATATTACTAGCTCCTTTGATATGGCATATATCCCACTCAAAGTATTCTCTTACATCTAGAATATTCATATGAGGTTTAGACTTGCGCATTTTATCTAAAGTAATAGCATTTATTGATTCTGGATGAGATTCATTAGAAACAAAGCCTTCGTTTTGATAAGAACCCAATTCTGAAATATTAGAGAATTCAGTTTTATCAAATTCTACAATTGACATTTGATAGTTTAAAGAATTTATACTCAACACCTTTCCTGTTAAGAGTTCACCAATACCCAAAATTATCTTCAACGCTTCATTGGCTTGTAGACTTCCTATTATACCAGGTAGTACGCCTAAAACCCCTGTTTCATTACTATTTGCTATATCTGTTGGGCTTTCAGGAAATAAGCATCTGTAACTAGCACCTCCTTCAAAATTGAAAACGGATACTTGACCATCAAATTGATGAATTGATCCAAATACTAAGGGTTTCTTTGTGAGCACACATGCATCATTAATCAAGTAGTGAGCAGTAGATTTGTCTGTGCAATCTACAACGATGTCGAAAGGTTCCATAAGAGTGAGTATATTCTCTTTTGAAACCGCAACATTGGCTACCTTAAAATTTACATTCGGGTTTTGAGCTTTTAATGTTAAAGCCGCTGTTTTGGCTTTGGGGAGGTTTATATCAGATTGCGAAAATAAAATTTGCTTTAGTAGGCTAGACTCATTTATCAGACGACCATCTATAATACCAATAGTACCTATACCAGTACTTGTTAAATACTGAAGTACTGTACAACCTAAAGATCCAGCACCAATTACTAATACTTTTGCAGATTTTAAGGCTTCTTGCCCTCTAATACCTAAATCTTTTAGTTTTATATGATGACTATAACGTGAAAGTTCTGTTTTGCTTAAACTCATAATGTAGCTTTGCTTTTTGCAAAAATAGAGCTTTGTTATGTTTAAACCTCATTTGGTGCTATTTAAAAGCTGCACCTATAAATCATTAGTGTACTATTTTGGCAGTACTAAATTAGTTGTCGTTATATTTTTTTTAATAAGTAATATTACTTAAGTTTGATTTAGGTGAGGTTAATATATGTGTGTATTTCAGCCTATGGAAGAAATTGGGAATATGCACTCCTCTCGTTAAACGTTCTGTTTAATGTACCATAGATTAGCGATTTTAAGCTCTTCTATGTATTTTCTATTTGTATACTTTGAAGTTTGAAATTAGTAATCCCCCAGATTATTGTTTCCCCCCAATGACTAAATCCCCCATATAGGGGGATTTTTTTTACCTAAACACTCTATTTTATTCTTTTATAGGAAGTTTTGTTTAATATAGGTTAGTATTAAGAAAATTAGTGTAATTTCGCGCCGCGCTAATGCTCTATTAGTAAGCTCAGTTGGGCTACGTCGAAAGGGTTGAGTATTAGTTATTTATTAACTAACAATCTGACGATATGAATCAGAATTTCCTTGACCTTGGACTAGAAGATGCTTTAGTTCAAGCCGTTGACCATTTAGGTTTTGAAAAACCATCTCCTGTACAAGAAAAATGTATACCTATTGTATTGAATGAAGATACCGATTTGGTAGCTTTAGCTCAAACGGGAACTGGTAAAACCGCTGCTTTTGGTTTGCCATTAATTCAAAAGGTAGATAACACTAATAGAGATACTCAAGCTCTAGTATTGGCTCCAACTCGCGAATTATGTATTCAAATTGCAAGTGACCTTAACAACTATGCTCGTTTTAAGAAAACGAATGTTGTAGCAGTTTATGGAGGTGCGAGTATAATGGACCAAGCGAGAAGCCTAAAAAGAGGTGCACAAGTTATTGTTGCTACTCCAGGTCGTTTGCAAGATATGATTAACCGTAGATTAGTTAATCTTAGTAAAATTAATTACTTGGTACTCGATGAGGCAGATGAAATGCTGAACATGGGATTCCAAGATGCAATTGATGAAATTTTAGAGACTGCTAATAAGGAGCGTAATACTTGGCTGTATTCTGCTACTATGCCGAAAACAGTAGCTAAGATTGCAGCTAATTACATGAACAATCCTATTGAAGTTACCTGTGGTACTAAAAACCAAGCTGCTTCAACAGTTGAACATAATTATTATCAAATTGATAACCGCGATAGATATAAAACACTTAGACGTATAGTAGATTCATGTCCAAGTATTTATGCGATTATATTTTGTCGTACTCGTGCAGAAACTCAAAATATAGCCGAACGTTTACAAGCCGATGGTTATAATACAGGTGGACTACACGGAGATATGTCTCAAGTGCAAAGAGATGGTGTGATGAAGCAATTCAAAAGCAAAAATATTACGATTCTTGTAGCTACAGATGTTGCTTCTCGTGGTATTGATGTGGATGAAATTACACACGTTATACACTACCAATTACCAGATGATGTGGAAGTTTATACTCACCGTTCTGGTAGAACAGGTCGTGCGGGTAAAGAAGGTATCTCTGTTGCCTTAGTTGGTGGTAAAGATAAATTCAAATTATCTCAAATTGAGAGAACTATCAATCGTAAGATTGATCGCAAAATGGTTCCTTCTGGTGAGGAAGTAATGAAAGCGATGGTTTTCCAATCGATGGAGAAATTGGTAAATGCAAAAGTGAATGAGCAAGCATTAAAGCCTTTTACTGAAGCTATACATGAACTTGCTGAGCAAATGACTGCAACGGAAGTTTTAGAAAAGTTTATTGCACTTAGTTCTGCTAAAATCTTAAATTTCTATAAAGATGCGCAAGATTTAAATTCTTCTGGTAACACTAGAGATAGATCGAGTAACTCTGAACGTATATTTATTAATATTGGTGAGAAAGATGGTTTTGACTGGGCTACACTTAAAGACTTATTAAGAGATAAAACGTCTCTTTCTAACGACGACTTTGGTGGAGTAGATGTAAAAGCTGCATTCTCATTCTTTAATGTTTCTAAAACTAAAGTTGAAAGCGTATTTGCTGCTTTCGAAGGATTTAGTGTAGGAGACAGAGAAGTAAGTTTAGAAATCACTAAATCTGCTCCAGACCGTAGAGGTGGTGGAGATAGAGATCGTCGCCGTAGTGGTGGTGGCGGTAGTGGCGGCGGAAGAAGAGATTCTCGCGGCGGTGGTGATAGAAGAAGTTCTGGACCTAGAGGAGATAGAGGTTCTAGAGATAGAAGTTCTGGTTCGAACTCTGGTTCAAGTTCTGGAGCTAACAGAAGAGAACGTAGAAGATAATTACGATCATACATATTCAAAAACACCCACTTAATAGTGGGTGTTTTTTTTTGCCTAATTTTTATTAACAAAATATAACAATTCCAAATCGTTTGGATTAGGTGTACTTAATAAAAGAACTTATTTTTATGCTTTATTCTACACCATGAACAAAATACTATACAACCTTCTTATCTTTTGCATCTTCTTTATTGCCGTTGATGTATATTTTTGGCAAGCTTTTAAGAATAACTTCTTATTCTCGGTAAAAGATATACCCATATTAAAATGGATCTATTGGTTGTGCTCTATTGCTGTGCTAAGTCTTTTAATATATAGCGTGAGTAATTACCAAAATACCGATGCACCCAAATACTTAATAGTCGTAAGAGCATTTGTAATTAGTTTTTATCTTGCCAAAATACTTGCCTGTTTCCCACTATTACTAGATGATTTATTAAGGATTTTTAAATGGTTTTTTTCATGGTTTAAAACTAGTGTTTTAGAAGAAGAAAGTGCACACAAAATCTCTAGGTCTAATTTCCTCAAAAATTTAAGTTTCATTATAGGGTCACTTTTTTTTGGTCTTATGTCTTGGGGGATTGTAATAGGAAGGTTTAATTACAAAAAGCACAGAATAAATTTAGCCCTTAATAAATGGCCAAAAGCACTCAATGGGCTTAAAATTATTCAAATTTCCGACCTTCACCTTGGAAGTTTTACCAGTACTAAACCCGTAGAAGATATCGTTGAGCTAATAAATCAAGAACAAGCTGATATTGTCTTATTTACTGGCGACTTAGTGAATAATAATTATTGGGAAGCAGATGAGTTTATTCCACATTTGGCAAAAATTAAGTCTAAATACGGTAAGTATTCTATTATGGGAAATCACGACTATGGCGATTATTTAGGAATTGATAAACGTTCAGAAGAAGGATTGAAAGAGTGGAATGAAAACTTGACTAATTTCCATAAAGTACATCAGAAAATTGGTTTTGATTTATTGCTAAATGAAAATAGAAAAGTTGAAATTAATGGTTCTTCATTTAATCTAATTGGAGTTGAAAATTGGGGTGCCGGTGGCTTTTCTAAATATGGAGATTTTCAAAAATCTATTGCAGGATTAGATTCTAAAAGTACTTCTATTTTACTTTCTCACGATCCTTCTCATTGGGATGCTGAGGTAAGGAAGCATTCTTTTCCTATAGAACTTCAGTTATCTGGACATACACATGGAATGCAGTTTGGTATTGAACTAGGAAGTTTTAAATGGAGTCCTGTAAAATATAGATATCCACAATGGGCTGGGATTCACAGTAAAGATTCTAAGAAATTATATGTTAACAGAGGTATAGGTCATCTTGGTTACGCGGGTAGAGTAGGGATTTACCCTGAAATAACAATTTTCGAAATCCTTTCTTTAGAAGCTTAATGATAGAATACATTCTATATAAACGTTTTGCGGATGTTCCCAAAAGTGAATGGAATGAGCTTCTTGATAGTCAAGACTTTTTTATCTCCTCTTCTTGTGTGCAAATTCTTGAGGCAGAACACGAGAATGAAATAGAACCTCTTTATATTATTATTAAGGACTCCGAAAAAGTAATTGGAATTGTGTACGCACACCTCTTTCTTATAAATGGGAATAAGCTTAAAGAGTATATAAATAATGGAAATTCATCCTTTAGTATTTTAAGCGAAATAAAGGTATTCCTGGCCAATAGAATTAATGTAAAAGTTGGCTATTTAGGGAATGTGTTTCTAAGTAACGAAGAATCCTGTAAACTCCAAAAATCTTCAATTCCAATGGAGCATATAACTAAATTACTAGATCTAATTACTAGTGAAACGGAGGCTCGATTTGTGTTAATTCCCGAGACCTATGAAGATTCTATTCCACTCATAAAAAGCTACTCAAAAAAGATATTTGTTGAACCTGATATGCAAATGTCAATACCTAAGTCTTGGGAGTCTTTCGACGATTATCTGGAAGCTATTAGTTCGAAATATAAAAAAAGATACCGAAAAGTCTTAAAAAAGAGTAGTGTATTAGAAAGGCGAGACTTAAGTCCATCTGATTTAAAACACGAATCTTTAGCCATGAAAAGTCTATTTGATAATGTGTTTTATAAGTCAAAATTTAATGCGGCTAAATTTAATACCGATGTGTTTTACGATCTTAAATTAGTCAAAGACAACGTCTCAATTTTTGGGTATTACTTGGAGGATAAATTAGTTGGATTTACATCAGAAATTAGCAGCAATAATGTATTGTATGCTCATTTTGTAGGTATAGATTATAAGTACAATAGTGACTATGAGATTTACAATAGAATGTTATATGAGCAAATAAAATTTGCCATAGATCATAAACTGAGTCTCATAAAGTTTGGTAGAACTGCCTCCGAATTTAAAAGTACTATTGGTGCAGTTCCTTATAAAGGATACGGTTATATATACCATCCCTGCAAAACGGTTATAAAAGCAGCGAGTCCAATCTTGAGTTTATTAAAACCCAAAGATTGGACTCAGCGCAATCCGTTTAAAAAATAGTTTTTATTAAGCTCCTTTATGCGTTAATAGGTCTTTAATTCCACCCACAGAACTCAATATACCGGTTGCTTCATAAGGCATATACACTACCTTATTATCTTTCCCGGAAGTCATTTCTTTAAGAGATTCTAGGTACTTCATTGCAATTAAGTAATTAACAGGATCGCCCGTTTTATCTATGGCAGCGGTAACAACTTTTATAGCCTCTGCTTCAGCATTTGCTACTGCCACTCGAGCAGCTGCATCCCCTTCGGCTACTAATATTGTAGATCTCCTTTCTCCTTCGGCAATACTAATATCTGCATCTCTTTTACCTTGAGCTTCTAATACGAGTGCTTGTTTTGTTCCTTCAGCTTCTAAAATGGTAGCACGTTTATCTCTTTCGGCACGCATTTGTTTCTCCATGGCTTCACGAATATCCATTGGAGGGTTAATGTCTTGTAATTCTACACGATTCACTTTTACTCCCCACTTATTGGTTGCATCGTCTAATATTTCCTGCAACTTTGTGTTTATTGTATCTCTAGAAGATAAGGTGTCGTCTAAATCCATTTCACCAATTACATTACGCAATGAGGTTTGTGTAAGCTTTTCTATGGCTTGAGGTAAATTTGCAATTTCATATACCGCTCTAATTGGATCCATAATTTGAAAATAAATTAGTGCATTTATTTCTGTTACAATATTATCTCGTGTAATCACATTCTGCTTTGGGAAGTCATAAACAGCTTCTCTCAAGTCTATTCTATTTTCTTTTACATATTTAATAAGAACGTTGCCTAAAGGGCCTTCTGTAGAATATCTCCAAAGAATTTCTCTTGGTTTATCAATAAAAGGAATAATAATATTTAAACCAGATTTTAGGGTGCTTTGGTATTTACCCAATCGTTCTATAATAATAGTTTCTGATTGTTGAACAATCTTAATTCCTTGTAATACAAATACAATTACCAGAATTGCGATGAGTACGCTTATGATAGTTAATGCCATTTTAGATTTTTTTTACGGTTACTATTGTGCTATTTATTGATGTTACGCTTACTTGTTCATTCTCTTTTATTATTTCGTTGTTACTAGATTTAGCCCTCCATAAATCTCCATCTACAGAAACTCTACCAGTGTTTGTAGTAGAATTAATTTCTTCTGTAACTCTAGCTTGTCTGCCAATTAATGCCTCATCATTGGTTTTAATTTTATCTACAGCTCCTGCTTTATTATAAAGCATAGGTCTAATAATAAACAAACTCAATAAGGTTGTGATTGCAAAACAAATCAGTTGACTGTCTAAGTCAAATCCAAAATAAGCGATTAACGAGGCGCAAACTGAACCTATCCCCAAACAGGCTACAATAAATCCGGGTGTAAATAATTCTATAATAAATAATAGAATTGCGGCATACATCCACCAGTGCCAATTTAATATTTCTTCCATTTTTAAAGTTTTTAATAAGCTACAATATAGCGATTTTGTATTTTTGATAAAAATTATCATGTTAAAATATTTGTGCTTTATAGTTTTTCTCTTTTTCTCTTGCAATATTATGCAAGAGCCACATTTTGTACTGACTAATAATAAAGCAAAAGTTTTAATTTTGATGTCGCCCGATTGCCCATTATGTAAAAATTACACCAAAGACATTAAAGAATTGATGGAGGTTTATTCAAAGGAAATTCAGTTTTATGGAGTTATTCCAGGAAGATTTCATTCTGCACAGGTGGTAGATTCTTTTCTTACTTCGTACAATTTGACTTTAGACCTTATTTACGATTCAGAATTTAATTTATGTAATCAGCTCTATGCTACCATAACACCAGAAGTGTTTTTAATTAATGAGCATAATGAAATTATATACCAAGGTTTGTTTGATAATTGGTTGGGCGAATTAGGTAGAAGAAGGACTGTTATTACTGAGTATTATTTAAGAGAAGCAATCGATTCCTACTTAGTAGGGGCGACCATAGAAATCCCTAAAACAAAAGCAATTGGCTGTTTCATTGAATAAGTTTCTTCTTTTTGTGATGCTCCTCACTATTTCTTCTTGCTCCATAGGAACCAAGAAGTATAATTTTGTAGAAGATATAGCTCCTATAATATTCGAAAATTGTAGTTCTTGTCATCATAAAAAAGGACCTGCACCTTTCGCTATGGAGAAATACCATGATGTAGCTAAAAGAGCTAAAATGGTGGCTCATGTTACCCAATCCGGCTATATGCCACCTTGGCCTGCCGACACTCAATACAGTCATTTTTTAGGTGAGAAAACACTTACAGAAAAAGAGAAATTTATTTTACAACAATGGTATTTACAAGGAACACTTCCTGGTGATACTGCAGCATTTGTAAATTATAAGCATATAAATAAGCTTATAGATGATTTAGGTGAACCCGATTTAGTGGTTAAAATGAACAAGCCATTCTTTATTCCAGGTGACAATAAAGATCGTTTTATGGTGGCTAAATTCCCATTTACTATTGAGTCAGATACCAACATCCGATTAGTTGAATTTGTGCCAGACAATAAACAGTTGGTACACCATGTAAATGCACATCTACTTACTTATCAAAAAAAGAAAGAGTCACATTTAGTTGAAGTTCCATTTGTAAACAATGACGATCATACAGATTCTTCTGCTTTTTATGCCTTAAATATACCAACAGAAAATGGTGCGTTTCCACATTTAAATCCTTCCATAACCAATTATTTACCTGGCGTAGAGCCTTTTATATATCCCGAAGGTATTGGTGGTGCTAGGCTTACAAAACAGTCGGCAATTTTAGTAAAGGACTTTCATTATGGACCTTCCCCTAAAGACGATTGGGATAATTCGCACTTTAATATTTATTTTGATGAGGAGAAACCAAAGCGCCCTCTACAAGAGCTTATTATAGGCACACAGGGTGTTTCTCCTGTAAAACCACCTTTGGTGATTGCACCAAATGAAGTGAAGACTTTTACCAGTGAATACAGAATCGATCAAGATATATCGGTTCTTACTTTAAATCCGCATATGCACTTAATAGGAAAGAAATTTAAGGCTTATGCTGTATTGCCAAATACCGATACAATCCCACTGATAAAAATTATAGATTGGAATTTTAGATGGCAATATTTTTATACATTTCCTAAGATTGTACATTTACCAAAAGGAACGCTTATAAAAGTGGAAGCTTTGTTCGATAATACACTGAATAATATGGACAACCCTTTTAATCCACCACAATTTATAACGGGTAAAAATGGAAGTATGAAAACGACTGATGAAATGCTGCAACTAATTATTACTTACTTACCGTATCAAAAAGGGGACAAACTAATTAAACTGGATTCTAATGAATAATATTATACTTCTATTTGGAGTCTTACTCGTTTGTTCTTGCTCAAATACACTTCATATTTCAACTATTCAGAATAATGA
>TARA_B110000967_G_C18902025_1_pt1 | contig 15436 bp, 10 predicted proteins | sample TARA_B110000967 | Tara Oceans TARA_B110000967 (sample SAMEA4397903) | marine metagenome | biome: Polar Biome; feature: [DCM] deep chlorophyll maximum layer (ENVO:01000326); material: water (ENVO:00002006), including particulate matter (ENVO:01000060) such as... | depth 35 m
CCACTTAACAAAGCAATATTAGGTTTGTATAAATGAAATTTAGGACGCATATCAATTGGTGAACTCAAATACTCGTCACCTTCTAAAACAATAAAATCATTTTCTTCAGTTAAATGCACCATCGTTTCAAAACCCTCTAATTGTGCACCAACCATATAATCAACCTCTTTTTCATGATACTTTAACACATGTAAAATCATTGAAGTAATAGTCGTTTTACCATGAGAGCCCCCAATAACAACTCTAGTTTTATCTTTAGACTGTTCATATAAAAATTCTGGGTATGAATAAATTTTTAAACCTAATTCTTGCGCTTTTAACAACTCTAAATTATCCTTTTTTGCATGCATCCCAAGAATTATAACCTCTAAATTTGATGATATATTCTCTGGAAACCATCCAAATTCTTTGGGTAGTAAACCGTATTTTTCTAATCGAGATTTAGAAGGATCGTGAATGGTGTCGTCACTTCCAGAAACTTGGTATCCTTTTTGGTGTAAAGCAATTGCTAGATTGTGCATTGCACTTCCTCCAATAGCAATAAAATGTATGTTCATTAAGAAAATTTTAAACAGTAAAAATACAAAAGGTTCTTATATTTTAGTAAATATTTAAAGTTAAACTCATTCAAAAAGTGGTTTTACCCCTAAAATAGTCCTCCAAACTAAATATGAATTGTATTTTTATAATAATTAAATGATTTTTGATTGAATTAAAGTTCAATATTATGAAAAAAAACAAACTATTATTATTATTTCTAATTATACTCTTTTCACTGACTATAAAAGCTCAAAGTAATTTTGATAAACTTTGGACAGCAGTTGAAAAACTTGAAGTAGATGGATTACCTAAATCGGCATTAAAAATCGTGGAAGATATTTTCATTAAAGCTGACGAAGAAAATAATTCTCCACAGCTTATAAGAGCGCTTTTTTATAAAAATAAATTTTCTTTGATCTTAACCGAAGATGCCCAATTAAAAGTAATAAATAGTTTTAAATCACATATTTCTAAAAGTGAATTTCCAACAAAAAACGTGCTTCAGAATATTTTAGCCAACTTGTATTGGCAATATTTTAATGAAAATAGGTACAAATTTTACAATCGCACAAAAACTGATCAAAAAATTGATTCGAATGATTTTAGAACTTGGGATTTAGAGACTCTTTTTGAAGAAATTCATCAGCATTTTAAAGTTTCTTTAGAAAATGCTGATGACCTTCAGAAAATAGAAATTTCGACTTTTGCTGATATTTTACAAATCAATAAAGAATCAAGGGTTTATCGACCAACTTTGTTTGATTTTTTAGCCAACAATGCGTTACACTTTTATAAATCCTCAGAAACTTCGATCACAAGACCTGCTTATAAATTTAAAATTGATAATCCTACTTTTTTGGGTAATGCAAAAACTTTTTCAAACTTACAGATCTCATCAAAAGACAGTTTGTCATTGCAACTAAATGCTTTAAAAGTATATCAAAAATTGATTGATTTTCATATCAAAAAAGACCATAAAAATGCGCTTGCACTGCTTGATATTCAAAGATTAAATTTCATTAACCTACATGCAATTTTTAATAAAAAAGAAAAAATCTTAGAATCTACTTTACACGCATCAAAAGAACAAAATAAAAACCATGAAGCGAGTGGATTATATGCTTTTGAGATTGCTAAAGTTTACAAAGAACAATCTAAAAACAAAGAAGCTATTGATATTTGTGATCAAATAATTAAAAGGTTCCCTAAAAGTTTTGGTGCAAAAAAGTGTACAATTTTAAAAGGTCAAATTGAACAAAAAACACTTTCTATAAAAACTGAAGCATATATTCCAATTGAAAAAAATTCTAGATTATTAGTTACTTATAAAAATGTAAAAAAATTATTTTTTACTGCTTACAATATCAATCAAAAACAACAAGAAGAACTTGATAAGATTTACAAATTTGAGGATAAAAAAGCATTTATCTACAAACTAAATAAAGCAAAGACCTGGGAGCATCAATTAAGAAATGAGGATGATTATTTGCAACATACAACAGAAGTACTTGTCCCGAAATTTGATAGCGGTATGTATTTAATTTTAGCTTCCGAAACTGACGATTTACAAGAAGGTGCTATGTATGGAACAACTTCTATTCAGGTGACCAATTTAACCTTAATTAAAAATAATTTTGATGGAAAATATACTTATCAAATTGTTGACAGAAATACAGGAAAGCCAATTCACAAAGCAATCATACATTTAAAAAATAGGGTTCTTAAAAAACTGAATTACATCACCAAAAAACTGACAACGAACACAGCAGGTTTTGCCTCTTTTAAGAGTGATGAAGTCCACAGAGACGTACACATATCGGTGTCCACTAAAAATGATTTTGCAACTTTTGGAAATCACTATTTATATGAATATCAGAGAAACTCGTATACTGCTGATGATGATGAAGTTCTTATAAAACCTTTTATTTTCACAGACAGAAGCATTTACAGACCAGGACAAACTATTTATTTTAAAGCGATTGTGATAAAAAAACAAGGTGCTACATCGCAAGTTTTTAAAAACGAATATGTAGAAATCACTTTAAATACAGTTCATAATCAAGTTGTGAAAACTTTGGACTTGAAATTAAATGAATTTGGTTCCGTGGCCGGAGAATTTATAATTCCCAATAATGGTTTAACTGGACAATTTTCTATTGAGGTTAATGAAAGTATTGAATATGACAGTAAGTTGTATGACAAAGATGACTTTGAATTTGATTATAATAATTCAACCAATATTTCAGTAGAAGAATATAAAAGACCGAAGTTTGAAACCGAGTTTAAACCGATTACAGCCACTTTTAAAATAAATGATTCTGTGGCTATAAAAGGATTTGCAAAAGCATTTTCGGGCGCAAATATTACAGATGCCAAAGTAGTGTATCGAGTGCATCGAAAAGTACAATATCCAGGTTGGTATTATTGGTACCGACCAAACCCAAATTCTAGTTCGCAGGAAATCACCTTCGGAGAAACGGTTACGAATACTGAAGGTGAATTTGAAATTATCTTTAAAGCGATTCCTGATGAAAGTGTTTCCAAAGAAAATTTACCAGTTTTTAATTATGAAATCACTGCAAATGTTACTGATATTAACGGTGAAAGTCACAGCGCGAACACAACCGTAAAAGTTGGTTATCATTCTTTATTGGCGACCATTTCTACGGATGCTAAAATTGATAAAAATCAAAAAGAAACCAGTGTAAAAATTGACACAAAAAATTTAAACGGTGAGTTTGTTGCCGCAAAAGGAAGCATCAAAATTTACAAATTACAAGCTCCTAAAAACCCTTTTAGACAAAGACCTTGGTCTGCTCCTGATTATCAAGATATTTCAGAAAATACGTTTCGAACCTTATTTCCGCATGATCCGTATACAAATAATGAAAGTGATGAAAAAAACTGGAAAAAAGGCCTCTTAATTTTTAATGAAAATTTTGATACGTCAACATCTAAAGAAGTTCTTTTAAAAAATACAGGAAACCAGCTTTCAGGAAAGTATATTATTGTTTTAGAAAGCAAAGATAAATTCAATCAAATCGTAAAAGACGAAAAAAGAGTTACGCTTTTCTCCTCAAAAGAAAAAGAAGTTGCAGACAATAAACTATTTACCATCAGCACAAATAAAACGTTTTACACCATTGGTGATGAGGTTGAAATCCAAATTGGTTCTGCCTCAAAAAGCATGACGGTTGTTGTTCAAGTTGAGAAAAATCATAAAATTATTGATACACAACTCATCAAACTAAACAACACTACAAAAATAATTAAAGTTCCTGTAAAAAAAGAGGATTTTGGGGGTTTTGCAATAAAATATCACTTTGTAAATTATAATGATTTTCAAAGCGGAAACCTATTGATCAATGTTCCCGAAAAACAAGAATCCGTAGAAATTATCACCAATGTTTTTAGAGACAAATTGCAACCTGGTCAAAATGAAACCTGGAGTTTTACCATCAAAAATGATAAAAATGATGCGGTTGCTGCCGAGGTTTTAGCGTCTATGTATGATGCTTCTTTAGATGAATTTAAACCACACAATTGGCAATTTAATCCGATTGCACCAAAACAAGCCTATTATTCTTATACCATTAGTAACGCAAACAAAAGTTTTAAAAACACCAATTTTAAGATACGTAATACTAGAAGAAATTATTATGGATTTCCCAGAATTGGCAATGATTCTTATAATTGGTTTGGCTTTAGTTTGAATAATAATCGTTGGAAAAATCAACAATATTTAAAAACCACCAAGAGAAAAATCAATAGTTCTAGAACGGAGTTTGATGGGATAATTAAAGGAGTTTTAGAGGACGAATCTGGTGCTTTACCCGGAGTTTCAATTATGATTAAAGGAACAAAATTTGGCACAGAATCAGATTTTGATGGAAATTTCTCCATCAAGATTAAAAAAGGGGATGTATTAGTTTTTAGATATCTCGGATATAAATCTGAAGAAATAACCATCAACAATCAAACCAATTTAGATGTCAGATTAGAAGAGGATGCCAGTGCTTTGGATGAAGTTGTCCTCCTTGGTTATGAGATGAAAAAAGAAAAGCAAGCTTTAGGCTATGCGCTACGTTCTCTTGAAGGACAAGCTGAAGGAGTTCAAATTATGAATGATAGTAAAAGCCCTGGTGCCAATTCAACTATCAGAATTAGAGGAGCGTCCAGTATTTCAGGAAACGAGCAACCTTTATATATTGTTGATGGTGTATTGGTTGATAAATTCAATTTAAGTGAAAATGAAATTGCACAAATGTCTGTTTTAAAAAATACGGAAGCTACCTCTTTATATGGTGCAAGAGGCGCAAACGGCGTTATCATCATCACAACGAAAGCTAATCAAGCAAAATTAGACAAGGAATTATCACAAGTAAAAGCACGTAAAAACTTTAAGGAAACGGCTTTCTTTTATCCGCAGTTAAAAACTGATAAAAATGGAAAAGTAAGTTTTTCTTTTACAATGCCAGAAGCATTAACAAGATGGAAATTACAATTAGTAGCATATACAAAGGCATTAAAATCTGCCACCAAAACTTTGCAAACAGTTACTCAAAAAGAATTAATGCTAGTGCCAAATGCACCACGATTTTTAAGAGAAAAGGATACGATTACGTTAAGCGCTAAAATCACCAACTTAACAAATAATCAATTAAGTGGTTTTGCAAAATTGATTTTAACAGATGTTATTTCTGGAAAAGAAATAAATACTGAATTGCAAAACACGTTTTCCAACAAGAACTTCTCTGTTAATAAAGATGGAAACACAAACGTTTCTTGGAAGGTATCAATCCCAGAAAATCTGCAAGCCGTCCAGTATAAAATTGTCGCAAAAGCTGGTGATTTTTCTGATGGAGAACAAAATGTGTTGCCTGTTTTAACAAATAGAATCTTGGTTACAGAAACATTACCAATGTGGGTTCGATCCAATCAAACCAAAACTTTTACACTAGATAAATTAAAGAATAATTCTTCATCAACTTTAAAAAATCATCAACTGACTTTAGAAATGACTTCAAACCCTGTTTGGGTTGCGATTCAATCTTTGCCCTATTTAATGGAATATCCGTATGAATGTGCAGAACAAACATTCTCTAGATATTATGCAAATACATTAGCGAGTTTTGTGGCGAATTCGAACCCTAAAATTCAGGAAGTTTTTGTTGCTTGGAAATCTTCTGACGCATTATTATCTAATTTGGAAAAAAATCAGGAATTAAAATCGTTGATACTTCAAGAAACGCCTTGGTTAAGAGATGCGCAATCAGAAACGGAACAAAAAAAGAGAATTGCTTTGTTGTTTGATTTGACAAAAATGAAAAATGAGCAAGAAAAAGCCCTCCATAAATTGAAAAATATTCAAATGAGTTCTGGCGGATTTCCTTGGTTTAAAGGTGGTAGATATGCTAGTACATTTATCACACAACATATTGCAACTAGTTTTGGACATTTAGCAAAATTAGGCGTTGCTGATTTTGACGCATCCACAAAAAAAATGATTGAAAAAGCAGTGCGGTTTTTAGATAATGAGCTTTTAGAAAACTATGAAAAGATGCTGCAAAAAGCGTCAAAAATTAAAGAAAAGGCAAAAACTAAAAAGAAAGGAGAAAAAACTTATCAAGAATTTATGTCAAAAAATAACTTGAGCTATTTTGCCATTCAGTATTTGTATATGCGCAGTTTTTACAGCGATATTTCTTTGGATGACAGAATGAAAAATGCTGTTACTTATTATCAAAATCAATCTATTACCCATTGGAATACATATAATTTATATGCAAAAGGACAAATTGCTTTATCGCTTTTTAGAAATGATAAAAAAATAGTGGCTACCAAGATTTTAAAATCAATAAAAGAAAACTCAATTACTTCTGATGAATTAGGAATGTATTGGAAAACTAATACTGCTGGTTATTACTATTACCAGGCGCCTGTGGAAACACAAGCTTTAATGATCGAAACTTTTTCTGAAATAGAAAATGATATAAAAACGATTGACAATCTTAAAATGTGGCTGTTAAAAAACAAGCAAACAAGCAGATGGAAAACGACAAAAGCAACTACTGAAGCTGTTTATGCTTTATTGCTAAACGGAAGTGATTGGATTTCTATTACAGAAATGCTTGCTATTAAAGTGGGTGATCAAAATATAAATCCTTCAAAAATGAAGGATGTAAAAGTTGAAGCTGGAACAGGTTATTTTAAAACGTCTTGGAATGCTGATGAAATAACGCCAAAAATGGCAACCATTACCATCAACAAAAGAGAAAACGGAATTGCTTGGGGAGCTTTATATTGGGAATATTTTGAAGATTTAGACAAAATTACATCTGCAGCAACTCCTTTAAAAATAAATAAAAAACTATTCTTAAAAGTTCATAGTGATACTGGCAAAGAACTGAAAGAAATCAATAAAAACACAACTCTAAAAGTCGGTGATTTAATTACGGTAAGAATAGCGTTACGATCTGATAGAAATATGGAATTTATTCACATGAAAGACATGAGAGCTTCTGGTGTAGAACCCATAAATGTAATCTCTACTTATAAATGGCAAGACAATTTGGGCTATTACCAAAGCACGAAAGACGCAGCAACTAATTTCTTTTTTGACAGCATTCCGAAAGGAGTTTATGTTTTTGAATATGATGTTCGCGTAAATAATGCAGGTAATTTTAGCAACGGAATTACAACCATACAGAGCATGTATGCTCCGGAATTTAGCAGTCATTCAAAAGGGGAAAGAATTAATGTTGAAGAAAAATAATTTTGGTATGTTTATTGATATTATCTCAACTTTAAAAACAATTTAAAATTATGAAAAAAATAGTATTAGGTGTAAGTTTACTCGTTGGTTCTATCTGCACTATAAACGCACAAGACATTTATGATAATGCAATCGGTTTGCGTTTTGGAGGCGGAAATGGAAGTGGTGGTGAAATTTCTTACCAAAAATCATTAGGGAATAACAACCGAATAGAAATAGATTTAGGTTTAGCAAATGAATTTACAAATTTTAAAGCTACTGGTTTATACCAATGGGTTTGGAATTTAGAAGATAAATTTAATTGGTATACTGGCTTTGGTGGCGGACTTGTGTCTGCCGGTGGAACTGGAATTTATGCTGCTGGAGTTATCGGCATTGAATATGATTTTGATGCGCCAGTTTTACTTTCTTTAGATTACAGACCAGAAGTAGGAGTTGCTGGCGGGTTAGATGGATTAAGTTCTAATATTTCTTTGTCTGTTAGATATCAATTTTAATAGCGCCTTTTTTCTAAATAATAAATCCTCTAAATTATTCTTTAGCGAATTTTGTTTTGAAATATATTGGTGTATTCAAGGAAACCTATTTAGGCTTAACAATGTTTTCTTTATCCATTATAAACCACCCAGTATCCATTGATAAATATGGTCTTCTTCAACTTTAAAAATAAAGAATGAAATATCATTAATTCTTATTACCCGATAAGAAACCTTTACCTTTGATTGAATAAGCATTGTTATGAAAATTAAAATATTATTTTTTTTATTACTGCCGTTAATTAGTTTTAGCCAAACTAAAATGAAATCTTATGGCGGTGAATTTAAATTTAACCCTAATAATTTGCCTTGTATCACTGAAGCATCAAAGGCGGAAATTAAAATTCAGTTACAAGCGAACATCGCTCAATTAGAAAAACTCGGTAAACTTAATTCGAAGCAGTTTAACTTCGTGAGACCCTCATTTATTTGGCCAGTTAGAAAAGCTGCAAGTAGTGACTTTAATGATGTCTTTGCAATTTCTAATTATGTAGACCATAATAGTAACTATCCAAACCAATTGCGAGATTATAATTGTGGTAATAGAACTTACGACACAGATAATGGATATAATCATCAAGGTATTGATATCTATTCTTGGCCTTTTAGTTGGTACCAATTTCAAAATGACTTATCGGAAGTTATTGCAGCAGCGCCAGGAACTATTATCTATAAGAATGATGGAGAGTTTGATATGAGCTGTAATTTTAATTCTAATGAATGGAATGCCATTTATGTGAGACATAATGATAATAGTATTGCTTGGTATGGACATTTAAAGAATGGAAGTTTAAATTCTAAGAATATTGGTGATACTGTAAATGAAGGTGAATATTTAGGAGTAATTGGTAGTTCTGGTAACTCTACTGGTCCGCATTTACATTTTGAAGTTTATGATAGTACTTCTAATTTAATAGACCCTTATAATGGAAATTGCAATTCTGGAACTTCCTGGTGGAGAAACCAACCCGATTATTATAGTCCAAATATTAATGCTGCTTTAACCCATAATGAAGCGCCATCTTTTAAGGATTGTCCACAAACTGAATCTACAAATATTGCAAATAAATTTTTACCAAATACAAATGTATACTTAGCGGGTTACTTTAAAGACCAACTCTCTGAAACAACGGCAAACTTTAAACTACAATACCCTAATGGAAGCATAGAATCTTGGTCTAAAAATTTTACGAATACGTATACAGGATCTTACTGGTATTGGTTAACTACTGACCTAAACAGCCTAGGTACTTATCTATTTGAAATAACTTACCAGGGTCAAAATGTGAGCACTAGTTTTGAAATTGTTACGACCTTAGCGGCAAGTAGTGATATTTTAGAAAATTTCACAATCATCTCAAATCCATTTAAAGAAGAATTAAAAATAACTTCTAAAAATATAAACCCAGAAGACTATCGTTTAGATATTTATAATCAGTTAGGCCAAAGAGTTTTTAAACAAGAAAATTTTATAAATCGTTTAGATTTACAATTTTTATCAAAAGGAGTATACTTTCTCAAAATAAAGAATAAAAATAAAAGAGTACTACAATCTTTTAAAATTATTAAGGAATAATAAACAACCTTGAAGCAGAGCTATCGAGATATCAAAAAGAAATATCCTGTTCACATTTCGACCCAGAGCATCGGAGTATTAAACCCAAAATTCCGCTAAAAAGCAGGATACGTTCAAATTACAATTTTGAATTCATAGCTTCGCCATTTTTTAAAATTTAATTTCACTAATAAAATTCAATAAAAACGATGGACCGTTCTTAAACTTAACTCTTAAATATAAGACCTTCCTTTTTTCTGCCTTATTCTTTAAAAATAAACTAAAAAGTAAGCCACTCATTTTTTAGTTTCAAAGTAAAAACTTGTTTCAATAAAAACAGGATAAATACTATTTGTTATGCATTATGAATCGATTATTATTCGTTTTTATTTTTGATAAAATATGTCCTCAGATTATTTTTTCTTTTTTTCTAAAACCACTCTTGTCGGCGTATCTTTTCCATTAATAATACTTTTTGTTCCTTTCGCAACGGCTTGTATAGTTTGCGTAATCACGGTCATATTTAAAGTTTCAGCTTCATCAGAAACTTTATGATAATCTTTATCCACATCAATCGGAGTCGTCGAAAACGTATGAGATGGAACGCCTAAACGCGCCAAAGAAGCATTATCAGACCTAAAAAATAAATTAAATTTTTTGTAGGGATCAGGAAATAATTGATATCCTGTACCCATTAAATTTTTCTGAATTATCTTCCCAAAATCAGAACGATCAAAACCTGTTAACCAAGCTGTATTAGGACCAAAACTAGGTACTTTCCCAATCATTTCTAAATTGATTCCTGCTATAAATTTTAAAGCATCAATTCCTTTTCCAAAATGCGTAGAACCAATTAAGCCCATTTCTTCAGCAGTAAAAGCTGCAAAAACAATGGTTCTCTCATTACCAACCTTCTTAAAATACGCTGCCAAAGCTAAAACTCCTGCAACACCAGAAGCGTCATCATTCGCACCATTAAAAATGAGATCTCCTACTCCACTCTTTTTCATTCCTAAATGATCATAATGGGCAGAAATAATTACATACTCCTCTTTTTTACTTTTTCCTTCTAACACCCCTATAATATTGGCGCTTGTTATTTCTTCTTTACCTCGTCTTGGTGTAAAATTAAAAGTTTGTCTATACGTTTCTAATCCTTCGAAAGTGGTTAAACCAATTCTTTTAAATTCGCTTTCTATATATTTAGCTGCCTTTTCAATTCCCTTCGTTCCAGATTTCCTGCCTTCCATATCATCAGAAGCTAATGCATAAAGATGCCTTCTAACGGTCGTAGAGTCAATAAAAAATGTGTTTTCTACTTGTGTTTTTTCGGTTTTTGAATTTACACTGTTCATTTCTTTATTACTTCCACAAAAAATTATTAATGTTGATGCTACTAAAATCGTACCTATTTTTTTCATTACCCCTCGATTTTTAAAAGGTTAAATATAGCTAATTAAATTTCGTATTTTTGCATAAAATTTTAAACATGATTTTATCTGAAATCCCAAATATAAAACACATAGAGGCTAACAATTTCTTTCTTTTAGCCGGTCCTTGTGCTATTGAGAGTGAAGAAATGGCCTTAAGAATTGCCGAAAAAGTGATTACAATTACAGATAAATTAGCAATTCCATATATTTTTAAAGGAAGTTTTAAAAAAGCCAACAGAAGTAGAATTGATAGTTTTACAGGAATTGGTGATGAAAAAGCGTTAAAAATTTTACGTAAAGTTTCTGAAACTTTTAAGGTACCAACGGTTACTGATATTCATGAAGTATCTGATGCCGCCAAAGCTGCGCAATATGTTGATATTTTGCAGATTCCTGCATTTTTGGTTCGTCAAACCGATTTGGTTGTTGCCGCTGCAAAAACAGGAAAAGTTGTAAATTTAAAAAAAGGACAATTTATGAGTCCTGCTGCCATGAAACATGCCGTTCAAAAAGTAATAGACGCGGGTTCTAACAAGGCTTGGATTACAGATAGGGGTACGATGTTTGGCTATCAAGACATGATTGTAGATTTTAGAGGAATTCCTGAAATGCGTGAATTTGCACCTACAATTTTAGATGTTACACATTCCTTACAACAACCCAATCAAACTGCTGGCGTTACAGGCGGAAGACCAGAAATGATTGAAACTATTGCCAGAGCGGGAATTGTAAATAATGTAGATGGCTTATTTATTGAAACTCATTTTGATCCTGCAAATGCAAAATCTGACGGTGCAAATATGTTGCATTTAGATAATTTAGAAAAATTATTAACTAATTTGGTTGCTATTAGAAAAACGGTAAATAGTTTATAAAAACACTGCATAAATTCTTTTACCCTAAAGCCTCTGCACTGCACTGGTTTCAGTATCCGGACCATGTAGATATTATTTCGCAAATTTTCTATTTTTTAAATTTCTAAAAAAAATATTAATTTATGTAAATTTGTTAGGTTCCTGTGTTGAACGTGTTTGAGTATTAAAACCTCGCAAGTATTCATAAAAGTTAGAGGCACAATTTTTGCTTCTTAAAATTGTTTACTTTTTAAATGATGAAACAACTTAATATTCTAGTCTTATTTTTTAGTCTTACTTTAAACTCTCAAGATTTTTCTGATGTTGATGCTAAAGTTCTAAAATATCCAAGGTTTTCTAAAGTTGAAGATTTAGCAAATAAAATTAAAAAAGATTTCTCTTCGGATACTCAAAAAGCTAGAGCTGCTTTCTTTTGGTTGACAAAAAACATACGTTATAATTTAAAGGAATATTACAACCCAAAACCAAGACGATTTCGTATCGAATTTTCATCCGAAGAAGAAAAAAACCACAAATTAAAGGCTATAAAATATCAGTTGGTGGCAGATATGTTTCAAAATAAGACAGGAGTTTGTGAAGAATATGCCCAAGCTTTCAAAATAATTTGTGATTTATTAAACATTGAATCCGAAGTTATAAAAGGATATACCCGAAATAATACAAACGAAATTGGCAAAACTTCAAAAAATGTTAATCATGCTTGGAATGCTGTAAAAATTGATGACAATTGGCTGCTTTTAGATGCAACTTGGGCTGCTGGTTATAATTCTGGTGATCGCTGGACTCGTGCGTTTAATCCCTATTTTTTTGATATCCCTAAAAGTAAAATATTTAAATCTCATTATCCAGAAAACCCTCTTTGGGTGCTGCGTTTTGGTAGAATGAGTTTAGATGCGTTTTACAAACAGCCCATCTATACAGCTACATTTTTAGGTTTACAACTCGATTTAATTTCGCCTACAATCGGAACTATTCGCATAAATCAGTCTAAAAATATTGAATTAAAATTTAAAAATTTCGACAAAAACTTAAGGGTATTATATAATTTTAAAGGATTAAAAGGCACAAGAAAACCCATCATAAAAACGGTTGGTAACACCTCTATCGTAAGTATAAAAAATCCACAAAGAAATACAGATTTAATTTTATTTATCAATAATGAAGATGCCTTGTATTTTAAAATAATTATGAGATAGTTATTTTATCTCCTAGAAACCTTTGTCTTTTAATTGATGTGCTTCTTTTAAAACAGAAAATTCAAATTTTTGATTACTATCTTCTACTTTATACTATCTAAAAGACTGTGCTTTCAGAAGTTAACTACTCGTTGTATACTTTTACATGTAAAGAAAGCTAAAAGCAACCTCTACATAAACTTTCTTTTAGCCAGCCTAAAAGAACAAAAATAAATTTTCTATTTAAACTTCAAACCTAGCCCTAGAAATATACTTTCTATTAACATTTGTAAATCAATGATCATCAATTTAAGTGGTTCTGGTTAATTTAAAATATACGCTTTGGCGGGTTTCATTTTTTTGTATATTAGCACAAGTTATAGATTTTATGAATAAACACGATAATTTTCAGGTAAATTTTTCTTTAAAAGGAATTGCGAGCATCCAAGTTGGTATCTATTTTATGATTGCTGCTTATTTAATTAAAAACATTTTAGATGGTTTTATAGTTGATGACAGCTCAATGGGCATGTTATCCGCGGAAATTATTGAAGTACTTTTAATTGCAATCACAATTTTTACCTTTATATTTTCATCTTTTGCATTATACTTTAAAGGCAGACGAGCCTCAAAAATATTTCAAAACCAGCTTTGGAATGCTAAAACGAAAATGGCATTTTTGATATTTATCTTGAGTTTTTTAGGTATGCTATCAGTTTCAATCCTGCTAATGCGCCAAGGTTTTATTGATTATATTACACCAGTTTTTTTAATTCTTTATGCTGTTCTATTATTGATTTTCAAAAACAAAGAGCGTAAAAACCTTTTAATTATTTCTAGTATTTGCCTGTTACTAGCCATTGTTTGCTTTCTAATACCAACCTACTGGTACTCCTCTCTTTTCATTTTAGGCGTTGCACATATTACATATGGAGTTGTAATTAAATAACCTTAGTTTCCGATTAAAAATACTATCGATTAATAAATTGCCTAAAAATAAAGGGATTTCACTTGTTTTGTAAAATGATACCTGGTTCCCTATGATTAATTTTGAACTGAAAAATTTATCCTTATTTTTTTGATTGATTTTAAGCGTTTTATTCCAATTCTTTTTTCGTTGTACAAACATTGAAACCACTTTAATATTTCTTCTTAATTTCTCTGACAATATCTTCTAAACCATTTAATTGCAACTCATAAACAAGATTCATTTGTTGCCCAAGCTTCCCTTTAGGAAAACCTTTATTACGATACCAAACAATATAGTGTTCGGGTAGATCAATAAGAAATCTACCTTTAAACTTGCCAAAAGGCATTTTCATATTTGCTAAATCTACTAAAAATTCCCTGTCTAGCAGACTATTCCTTTCCATCTATATAATTTTGTAAATAAGAAAAACGTTCTGTCAGTTTTCCGTTTTCAGTCATTTTAGCACGTTCAAGAACACCCTCTTTATCCTCATTAAAAAAAGCTGGAATTACATTTTCTAAAAATAATTCTCCAAAACCTTTACTTGCGTCTTTGGGCAATTCACAAGGTAAATTATCTACAGCCATTACTATGATGGCGTTTTCATCTTTATAGCTTACTTCAGATTCCGTTTCTGGATCATAACCATAGATAGGATCTGTAATTGTTGATGCTCTTAAAGTAGAGGCCACAGGACCATCAACATCACAAGAAATATCCGCAACGAACTTTATCTTAAAATCTTTCGATTTTGCATCCTCCCTTGTAAATAAATACGGAGCTCCATTTCCGTAAAAATGACCCGCAATAAAGAAATCAGTGACTTTTGCAAAACGCATAAAGTCAGATTCATATTTTTCTGGGTGGTCGTAAAAATCGAAGTTATCAAGTATTTGTGCATCTTTACGCCTATTATAATCTAAAACATCTACCAAACAATACACAGGTTCATCAAAATTTTGTGCTAAATACGCATCCACAGGAACTTGTTTCATGTGCATTGCATCTAACATTTCTTTAGCACCAAAAGCGACTTTTCCATTTCCCGTTAATAGTATTTTAATATTGGATACATTAATTTTATTCAACTCTAAAATCAGTTCTTTTTGACTGTCTAGCGCTGCTGCTTTAGGTAAATCAAAAGTTCCATTTGTTAATCCAATTGCTCTAAAACCATTGTAAGCACCCACAATACCAGCATAACGTCCAAAACCGATGAGTCTTGCTCCATTTTCTTTGATGATGGTTTCATGGTCAAACAATTCAATATTTTTATCTAGAATTGCGTTTAACAAATCTCTATTATACGGTTGTTTTTTAATGGTATGACTAAAGAAGAAATATTTTTTATTTGGGATTAAAGCATCTAATGGCACTTCTTTTACACCAAATAAAACATCGCAACTAGACATGTCATTTATAACTTCAAAGCCAACATTAGCATACGCTTCGTCAGAAAACACTCTAATCGCTGAACTTTCTACGACCAATGCTGCTTTCGGAAACTTTTCTTGAAATTCTTTTAATTTTCCAGGTGAAAAAACGACTCTTCTATCTGGTGGATTTTTACGTTCTTT
>TARA_B110000967_G_scaffold208737_1_pt1 | contig 15214 bp, 13 predicted proteins | sample TARA_B110000967 | Tara Oceans TARA_B110000967 (sample SAMEA4397903) | marine metagenome | biome: Polar Biome; feature: [DCM] deep chlorophyll maximum layer (ENVO:01000326); material: water (ENVO:00002006), including particulate matter (ENVO:01000060) such as... | depth 35 m
GATTTTCTAAATTAAAATTTGAGTTTTATTTTCTTCCTGTGTGATTGTAAACAACATCTAAAATAAAGCCGATATCAGCATCGTGAAATGCTTTCACCATCATTTTAAATTCTGTAATTCTCACTTTTGCATCAAAAGGATTTGTAGAAAATGAACCTTCAGGAACATTGTAATTTTGTAGATCATAACCCCAATTGAATTGGGGGTTTTTCTAAATTGATTTCATCAATGGAGTAATGATCAAAAGTGGGTTATAAATGAACATGTGTAATGCCCAGTTCTTTAATATGATCGATTGCAGTTGATACGTTTTGAGGGCTTTTTGTTTCTTTTTCAATTAAACCTAAATATTTTCCTGAAAAAGAAGAATTTGCTTCTTTTTGAATGGTGATGTCTCTAATATGCAACTCATATATAATAGCATCATTTGGCGACTTTAATTTTACATACTGGTCATTTTTCCAATTTGTAGGATTTGTTTTATCAAAATCTAAAACCATCGCTCTATTCCCGTTTACGCCAGCTGCTTTTGCGAAAATTCCAGGAGTTTCTGCCAACCAAGAATTGTTTATATACGTTTGATATGTGTAGTAAATTCCATTTAAATCTCCTAGAATTGTTTTAGAGCAAACACCATCTTCATCAACTTTTAAAGTATGTGTTTCAAAAACATCAGAATTGTTTCCTGTCTTATATAAGTTCAATTTTACAGTAGCGGCCGTTGGAGAACAAATTTTAAAAGTAGTTGCCTCCTTTGAATAGTCTAACCAGAGGCTTTTAGATGTTTTTGGATACGCATCCAAAGAAGAAAAAGTAGTTTGTCTTTTTGTACAAGAAGTAATTTGCATAGTTAAAAATAGGTATCATAAAAGTTGAGTTACTATCACATCAATAAGTTTTGATTTAAAGTAGAAAGTTCATCTTTTTAAATTGAAAATCCAAAAGAAATATTGATTAGTAGAAATGCCTGTTTTTTATAATACTTTTTTATGAAGTTTGGAACTTCTAAACGGATTCAATATGGGGGTAACCAAATAATGCTATAATTTGATGTTATCTATATTTTATAACTTACTATTAAATTGCAAGAGCTTATTATGAATCTCTTACTACACAAAAAATATTGAGGAAGAGAGAAAATATATTTAATGAAGTACGTGCATTGGAAGTTCATTGAAAGTAAAAGGAGGTTGTTTTAATTACGGCTAGAAGTTTGATGAATTATTAGTTTTAAGGATACTAATTATAAATAGTATTTTAAAAAATAATTTAGTTCTTTATCTTGCAATTAGTGCATTCATATTTCGTATATTAATGGCATAATTAAGAAATATATTAAAAGATGAAAAGTTTTATTTTAAAATGGTACCCAATTATTTTAGCATTCCTTTGTTTATTGTATTCCGTAGGATATGGAATATTAGGTATGACAGCGGAAGCGCAATATTCTGCGCACTGGCCAGGAACAATATTATTATTTGCAATAGCAATTAGACAAAGAAGAACAACATGAATATAGGATTTTTTATAGTAGGTGGTTTAATCTTCGCAATATATATGGGCTTAACCATATTTAATATCATCTACTCAAACAAGAAACAGAAAGAAGAAAATTATCCAGATAAAAAATAAAATACAATTGTAGGTTTACATTTGTATGCATTGTTAATTGAGAGTTAACGTATATTATTAATTATTATGCTCATAAAAGTTTATGGAATTTTAATTTGAATGACCTTTCGATCAACTTACTATTGATAAAGATAATTTATTATTTTACTGAATCAAAATCTACCTCAACATAAATTATTACAAATATTATTTTAATAATTTATGTTGGCTTGGATTATAGCATTTTTAATTTAGTGAAAAATTAAAAAATAGAGGAAGCTGTTTTTGTAGTAAACTTTTCTAAAAACAACATTCCCTTATAAGAATTTCCTCTTTTATTCAGTTTTGGACTCCAAACAGTGATGCAATATTCATCAGGGTGAATAGCAATAATGCCACCACCAACCCCACTTTTTCCGGGTAAACCGACCCGAAAAGCAAATTCTCCAGATTCGTCATAAAACCCACAAGTAAGTAAAATAGCATTGATTCTTTTTGCTTGACTCATTGTAATAATACTATTTCCTTTATTGGTGATGAAATCATCATTTGCTAAAAAAAGAAATATTTGGGAGAGTTCTTTACAACTCATCTCCAATGAGCAGGTATAAAAATAGAAATCTAAAACTTCATCAACATCATTTTTAATGTTTCCGAAAGATTTTATAAAATTACAAAGCGCAACATTTCTATAGCCACAAGCTTTTTCTGATTCAGCAACTTTTTCGGAATAATTTAAAAAAGAATTATTAGAAATTTCTCTACAGAAATCTAAAAAATCTTTTTTTGGGTTTTTTAAATGACCAATTAAAACATCACAAACAACAATTGCACCTGCGTTTATAAATGGATTTCTAGGTTTGCCTTTGTCTGTTTCTAATTGTGATAATGAGTTAAAAGGGTTTCCAGAAGGTTCAACATCTAAACGTTCCCATAATTTCTCGCCTTCTAACTTATAGGCTAGTGTTAGGGTTAATATTTTAGAAATACTTTGAATTGAAAATTTTTCATTAGCATTGCCAATATCAAAACTTTTGTTATCAGTAGTCGTCATGTTTATTCCGAATTTATCAGCAGAGACCTCTCCTAATTCTGGAATGTAATTGGCTACTTTACCAACATCATCAATGTCTTTTAAATCAAGATAAATGTCTTTAATAATTTTTTGATAGTTTTCCATTGATGATTTTAGAGTCATCAAAATTATTAGATTTTTTTTTAAGAGCCAACCTTAATCTTAATTAAATAAGAACAAACTATATTTATGTAATTCTTTTCTGTTTTTTATTAGATTTCATCAGATTTGTAAATTAATCCTTGCTTACTAAAATCTAGTTTTTTTGGTATTACATTCTTTATTTTATGATGATTTCTAATACTGCTCTTGACTTTTAGATATTTTATTTTTTCTAAATCACCAACTCTAATTTTTAAGTCAGATTATTTGGTTTTTGACAAAAATAGTTCATGGTTTTTTAAAAATGCCGGCACTATTTTTTTGTATTGCGGTAAGAAGACAGTTTATGAACCTTTTTTATATCAGTATTATCTACAACGGCTAAATTTCTCAAAGAATGATCTGCATGCTTGTCATAACAAATAATCGCAGGAATAAGCAGAATAATTACGAAAGCTATTCTTTTGGCATAGAGACCCATTTAAATATGGATATCACAAAAGAACATGTATTATAAAATTGATGAAATACTTTTTTTGTGAACTGCAAATTTTGGAGTTGAATTAACGAGATAGGAGTTTTATAAGTTGTACCTTTTTAAAACCCAACATCCATAAAACCCTAAAAGTAGTTCTGGAAAAGCTCCAAACTGGTATCCAAAAGTTAGATTTCCATCAATAAAAAAACTTAAAACGCTGCCAAAACCAAAACCTAACATAAAAATGATATTGGTTATTAAAGCTGTTTTTAAGTATTCATTTTTGAGGACTCCTAAAGTCCAGAGAATAGAAAGACCTCTATACAATGCCATAATGGCTTTAAAAAAGTTGTGTTCGTCAATGGTGTCTATATGAATATCAAACTGTAAATCAGGATGAAATCCGTAGAGAAAAGAAACAGGCACAACGATACCTACAGAAATTATTAAATGTATTTTATTGATGAAATCTTGTTTTGTTTTAAACATGAATTTTGATAATTGAATTGGTGCTCGAAACAGTTTCTATTCCTCCGTTAAAAAAATAATTTTGACTGATAGCGACTGTTGCGAACTTATATGTAAAGGCGGTCTCTTCGAGTGAAATTCTTTTTTAAGAATTTTGTAGACAGAAGTTTATCTCGCATACTACTTAATTAAAACAAATCACTTTTTCAATATCTTCATAACCGTTTTTTGGCCTTTGATAAGGACAAAGGCGGATCTCTATATAAAAATGAAATTAAAGATTAACAAAAAGAGGCTGATGTTAAAAGTTTTTTAAGGGGTTTAGTAGCTAGAGAAATGATAAAAGGCTATGATAAGTCTGGTGATGATAAAATGAATAAAGAAGAATTTAAAGTCGCTATGGCATAACTAAATCCTAATTATTGAATTCAGTCCTTTTAATTAACAAAAAAAAGCAAAATGAATTTCATTGTGCTTTTTTTTTGTTAATTAAAAGTTCTGAAAAATTACTCTAACTCAACAATCACCTCATTTTTTCTATTAAAGGTTTCAAAGGGTGCGTTATAACCTAAAAATAAAAAGTTGTTTGAATATTTTATTCCTTCTTTATCTAAAGCTTCTGTTAGCTTTTTTTTATAAGATTTAATTTTTTTATTGTCTGCCCAACCTCCAAAAGTAATTGCTGCCATTTTCTTGGCTGGCATTTCTTTAAACTCAATCGATGCATCATTAGGGGTTGGTAAATTCTCTTTGGTATATTTTTTTGGAACCATAAACATCATGGTCGTATTTTCTTCCAAAGTCATTGCAACAGGAGAGGTCATCGCTATCTTTTCTTCTTTTTCATTTCCTCCAAAAATATAACCAGCTAGCACAGAAAACCCTTGACTAGAAGCTTTATCATATTCGCTCGTAGCTAGTTTTACAGAAGTGAAAAGTGTGGCTTCATAATTTCTGATTTCAAAATTATCATAAGTTTTCACCACGCTAAAAGGGTATTGTTCAATATTTTTCTGACTGCTCATAAAAAAGATTTGAGATGCTATAAAAAGTGCTACTATCACACCTAAAACGATAAATACTATTTTCATTTTCATTACTAAATATTGTTAGGTTTAAATTTAATTGACTCTAAATTACAAAAAATAATAGTTGTAAGACGCTAATGTAATCTTATAAAAATTTAAAATTTTCAATTTTTTCTATTTCAAGCGAGATAATTACAAATAATAGCGGATAAATTCAATACTTTACAAAAATGTTTTATTGTATCTACTTTTTAAATCGCGTATATTTGCACACTATTTACAACTCAAATTTAACGAATGAAGAATATTAGAAACTTTTGCATCATTGCTCATATTGATCATGGTAAAAGTACATTAGCAGATAGATTGTTAGAGTTTACGGGTTCTGTAACAGATCGAGAGAAGAAAGATCAGTTATTAGATAGTATGGATTTGGAACGTGAACGTGGAATTACCATAAAATCTCACGCTATTCAAATGGATTATACGCACAACGGAGAACAATATATTTTAAATTTAATTGATACTCCAGGTCACGTAGATTTCTCGTATGAAGTTTCAAGATCAATTGCTGCTTGTGAAGGCGCATTGTTAATTGTAGATGCTGCACAAAGTATACAAGCACAAACAATTTCCAACTTATATTTGGCTTTAGAGAACGATTTAGAAATTATTCCAGTGTTAAATAAGGTAGATTTACCTTCTGCAAATCCAGAAGAAGTTACAGATGATATCGTAGATTTATTAGGTTGCGAACCAGAAGATGTAATTCACGCAAGTGGAAAAACAGGTTTTGGAGTTGATAAGATTTTAGAAGCAGTTATTAACAGAATTTCTGCTCCAAAAGGAGATCCTGATGCACCTTTACAAGCCTTAATTTTCGATTCTGTTTATAATTCTTATAGAGGTATTGAAACCTATTTTAGAGTTTTTAATGGGGAAATTAAAAAAGGACAGCGTATTAAATTTATGGCTACTGATAATGAGTATTTCGCCGATGAAGTAGGTACGTTAAAATTAGAGCAAGTTGTAAAAAAATCTGTAAAAACAGGTGATGTTGGGTATTTAATTACAGGAATTAAAACGGCTAAAGAAGTAAAGGTAGGAGATACGATTACAGATGCTGCAAATCCAACGACAGAAAATATTGATGGTTTCGAAGACGTAAAACCGATGGTTTTTGCAGGTATTTATCCAGTAGACACAGAAGATTATGAAGAGTTGCGCTATTCTATGGAAAAATTGCAATTAAATGATGCTTCTTTGGTCTTTGTTCCAGAAAGTTCTGCGGCTTTAGGTTTTGGATTTCGTTGTGGATTTTTAGGCATGTTGCACATGGAAATTATTCAAGAACGTCTAGAACGTGAATTTAATATGACGGTAATTACAACCGTACCCAATGTTTCTTACCACGCCTACACAAAGAAAAATCCAAACGAAATATTACTTTTAAATAATCCAACTGATTTACCAGATCCTTCTAGATTAGATAGAGTAGAGGAGCCTTTTATAAAAGCAAGTATCATTACAAAGTCAGCTTTTGTTGGACAAGTAATGGGGTTGTGTATTGAAAAACGTGGTGAAATCACCAACCAAACCTACTTAACAACAGAAAGAGTTGAGTTAACTTTTGATATGCCTTTGGCAGAAATTGTTTTCGATTTTTATGACCGTTTAAAAACAGTTTCTAAAGGATATGCTTCTTTTGATTACCATCCAATCGGTATGAGAGAATCGAAATTAGTACGAGTAGATATTCTATTAAATGGTTCTGGAGTAGACGCACTTTCTGCTTTATTACATGCGGATAATGCATACCACATTGGTAAGAAAATTGTTGAAAAGTTAAAAGAATTAATTCCAAGACAACAGTTTGATATTCCCATTCAAGCGGCAATTGGCGCAAAGATTATTGCGCGTGAGACGACCAAAGCCTTGCGTAAAGATGTTACTGCAAAATGTTATGGTGGAGATATTTCTAGAAAACGTAAGTTATTAGAAAAGCAGAAAAAAGGGAAGAAAAGAATGCGTCAAGTTGGGAATGTAGAAATTCCGCAAGAAGCGTTTATGGCAGTTTTAAAGTTGAATGATTAGTTTTTTCTGTACAAAAAATATTTAGAACCAAGAATCAGGACAGCTTTAGTCTTGATTCTTTTTTTTACACCTAATTTTCAACCATTTGTTGTCATTGCGAAGTTTACCTTTTTGTAAACTGTGGCAATCTAATTTAAGGAAAGAGATTACTTCGTTTTACCCGAAATAATACTTATTTAAAAAGCGACAAAACAGATAGAGTTTACCTTGAGCGAAGGTGAAAGGTTTGAAGCTATTTCCTGCTTTCAGCTATATCTTTTTATTTGTTCTCGATACAAATTTGTTCATACTTCACAAATTCACTCGAACTGACACAAAAAGGATGTCGCTTCAATCAGGGCTATACTTGTTTGCTAGGGTTTTGTCATTCCTGTGAAAACAATAATCCATAGAATGACAAGTACGTAAACTGGCTAGTCTTCTTTCTTGTATCTTTTCACTAAAATCTAATTCTCCAACCATTTTCTAAAGTCAGAAGTTTTAGAAGTACTGGTCATTACTTTTTCTTTGACTTTTGAAATTGTAATTAATAGCCTGTTTTTAAAATGACTTTCAATATTTTCTATAGCATCAATACTTACAATTTCGCTTCTGTTTATCTTGAAAAATTTCACAGGATTTAATTGCTGAAAAATACTTCCTAAGGTTTGAGAAATTGTATGTCTTTTCCCTTTTGTATCTGTAGCGATGCAAAAATCGCCTGATGCTTCAATTAATGAGATGTCAGTGACGTTTAACAACTGAATTCCTTTTGACTTTTTAATTACAAAACGTTTCTTAAAAGAGGTGCTTTCTTCTTGTAAAGCAGATTTTAAATTAGATAATGTGTCAGAACTCAAAGAGTTGTAGTTTCCTTGACTAAATAAAGATTGATATTTTTCTACCGCTTTATTAAAGTCGTTTTGTGAATAAGGTTTTAGAATATAGGCAATTCCGTTTGTGTTAAATGCCCGAAATAAATATTTATCGTGAGCAGAGCAGAAAATAATAGGGCAATCAATAGAAATTTCATTAAATAATTCAAATGAAATACCATCTAATAATTGAATATCAGACAATATAAAATCGTACTTATTATCTATTAAGAACTGTTTTCCTTCTTTATTTGACCTCGCCCAATCGTGAGAAATTTTTATATCAAAATAAATATCTAAACATTTAATTAGTTTTTGATATGCAGGTATTTCGTCTTCTAAAATTAATATTTTCATAATTTTACTTTGTCTTTTGAAGCGTTGTCGGGAGGTTTTTTAGGTCTCGATTGCGCTCGACCAAACGTTTATTTTATTTTGTGAGTCTTATAATCGGAATAAAAACTTCAAACTTTTTTTCCATGTCATGAACTTGTATCTTTTCATCAGAAAGCAATTTGTAACGTGCTCTTAAATTGTCTAAACCTGTACCAAATGATTCTTCTTTTGATTTTAATGTAGACTTTGTATTCGTAATGATTAACCAGCCTTCATTGATTAAAATTGTTGTTTTTATCACATTTATACCGTCAGATTTGTTATGTTTTACTATATTCTCTAACAAAATTTGCAAAGCACTTGTGGGAATAAATTGATCATTTAAAGATATATTTTTTTCAATGGAGAACTCATAGTCTGATCCAAACCTAGTTTTCATCAAAAATATATAATTTTCTGCAAATTCAATTTCATCAGAAAGCTCCATGACTTCGGCATCTTTCGTTTGAATCAAATACCTGTAAATTAAAGATAATTTATTAGTATATTCTTTTGCTTTTGAAGGATCACTGTCTATTAAATTATCTAAAGTGTTTAAATTATTAAATAAAAAATGAGGATCTATTTGAGAGCGTAACAATTTTAACTCGTTTTCTTTTTTTTCTTTTTCTACAGAAATAAGTTCAGTTTTACCTTCATAGAATTTTTTTGTCAGCAATAAACCTAAAGGAAAACTTAAACTTTCTGCGCCATAATCTAAAAACTTAAAAATTAAATTATTAAAAGAAGGCAATTTATCCCAAGTATTATTTCCTGACCAATACCCTGCTATGAATTCAATTCCGCCAAAAAAGCAAAGGAAAAAGATCCCTATAAAGGTAAATAATAAATATCTTTTACTACTTATTGCATACTTTGGAATTAGCCAAAAGCCAAAAATAAAGACCAAACAAAGAGAAACTATTACTGAAACAGGAATATCGATTACATACTCTAATAAAGTATTCTCACTTAAGATGTAATCTCTTATTTGTATTAGCGAGGTAATACTATAAAAGAGTCCTAATAAAAGATAATCTGTTTTATTTAGTTTCGTATTCATTCGTTAATTTTTTTTGATAAAACAGCATAGAAAATCCTATTGCAGTGATGAGGTAACCGTAAATTAATCTATGCGGGATAAATTTGCCAAAATAGATAATTAGTGTTGCGAAAATAATCAAAAGAACACCTACCTTATTTTGCTTCAAATAATTAAGACTTAAAATTAGCAAACCAGCATTTAAAAAATTAGGTCCAATTGTTATAAATGTTTTCCAAATTGAAGGGAATTTAGAAAGATGTGTTGCAAATTCGTTTCGAATTTCTTGCGTTGGTTGGCTCCACCAAACAAAATCTAAAACACACATTCCGATCATAGAAACGATTCCTATAATTGCAATTGGCGCTCCGATATAACTGAAAATTTTAGTAGGAAAATTTACTACTTGTGGCATCATAAAAATAACACCCATTAATAAAAACCAATGTGTAAAGTCAATAGGTTTTAATGCGTACACAAATTCATTTCCTTGTGCTAGCAAAATTTGTGCAAGTACTTCAAGGAATAATCCAAGAATAAAAAGTGTCTTATAATTCATGTTTATAAACTTAAATAGTAATTATTATTATTATCCGATAAAAGACGCGAGATTGCTTCGCTTTTAAAACCAAGAGCCAAATCTTGATGCTAACTGACTGGCGAACATATAGAACTTAAAATAAAATTATCTACTTTATTTTGATGAAATTATTTTAAAAAAAAGCAAGCTGTCATTTTAAAAAGTCGAGGAATCCAGTATTTATTAAGGTTTATCAAGGTTTATCAAACTAACAATATTTTTAATCGAACACTGATGATTAATGATCATTGTTGTTCTGTATAATTTCTTACTCAAAAGATTTTAATTAGTTTTTGGGCTTGGGTTTGGCAGCACAACAGTCTTGAATCCTCCTCAAAATATAAGGTATCTATTGCTCTTCTGTATAATTTCTTGCTCAAAAGGTTTTAATTAGTCTTTTAGTCTGCGATCTTGATTCTTGGCTCTAAAAGCGCAGCGGCTTTGAGTCCTTTTTGAGCCCTTTTCAAAATATTAACTATTATCATTAATTCTATCTTCTTCATCATTATTTGTTTTTCTATTCGATTTTTTCTTTCCGAATTGAGAACCAAAACTATACACCATTCTTAATTGAACATTCTGTCTAGAACCATTATTTTCTACTTCGGCTCTTCCATTGCCAAAATCTATATTTCCAATAAAACCTCTATTTAGCATTTTATTAAAACCAAGATTTACTTTTAGTTTATCATCTAAAAACTTTTTACCAAAAGAGAAATCTAATTCTGCTAACCAATCTACTTCCACTTGGCCCTCCAAAGCTCCTGTACCATAATTTCCACTAACTTCAAAATTCACATCCCACGGTAATTCATAACTTGCTTGGATAAACCAGAATAAATTCCATTGGTTTAAAGCTAGATTATAGGTAGAAGATTGATAATCTGAATTCGTAACAATAAAGCCAGTATACCCGTCTAAACCTTTTATAAAACTTAAAGGAGCAAATAAACGAAAATTCCAGTTTGCATTATTTTCAACATTTACTTCTTGTTGTCTTATTTGCGCTGTTGCATTGTCTTGTCTAATCAAATCAAAAATAGCATCATCTGTTTTACTATAACCAACGGTAAAAAAGGGTTGCTTATTATAGGTTAAATTTAATTGATAGTTGTTGGTGAAAGAAGGTGTTAAATTCGGATTGCCTTCTTCGGCAGAGAAAGGATCTAAAAAGGTAGCAAAGGAATTTAAACTAGTATAAGAGGGTCTCTGAATTCTATAACTATAAGATAAACTTCCACCAATAACGTCATTAAATTTTCTACTGATAGAAGCACTAGGAAATATTTTTTTGATAGGTCTTTTTTGAACTTCTGTCGTTAATGTTCCGTTTTTGATAAAAGTAGTAGTGCCGTCTGTATTACTACTTTCATAACGTAAACCTCCCGAAATAGACCATTTTCCGAATTTTGCATTTACTTTAGAATACAAGGCAAAAATAGTTTCATCAATAATAAATCGACTACTTTCATTGGCTAATAAATTAAACTCTTCGGCAGCATTTGCTTTATAAGACTGTAAATCATTATCTGTTGTAACATCTGCAAATCGAGAGCCAGCGCTCCATGTAAAATCATCAGAAAACGTTTTTGTATAATCTAATCGATATGTTCTTATTTTGTAGGTTCCGTCTTGATCGTACTTTCTATCATCAAAAGGTTCTGGACTTTGTAATGTTTCAAACAAAGTATTTGTGCTATTACTTCTGAAATCTACGTAGTTAAAATCGATTAAAAGCCGGTCGGTTTCAGATTTGTATTCATAGTAAGGGTTGATATTAAGATCTGTTCTATTTCTATCAAAAGTATTGTTGGTGAGTAATAATTCTGTAGTTGTGGGTTTTATAATATTTGTGCTATTATCTACTGTTCTTTTAGAAATTCGATTGTTCCAACGGCCACCCAATCCGATAGAATTTTTATCATTAATATAATAATCTAAACTTCCGCTAATTGTATTATTTACAGGGTCGAAAGGTTCTCTTGTGGTTTGGTCGTAAATAGTATCTACTACGGTTCTTTTTAAAAACAAGTCATTTCTAAAAGTTGGTTGAGAATGACTCACGTTGGCTTGCCAATTTAATTTGTTCTTATAGCTGGCTATAGAAAATCCTGTTCCGTATTCAAGGCCTTCATCTTCACCTACCCAAACATTGGCACTTCCGTGTGTTCCTAAACGCACATTTTTCTTTAAAATAATATTGATGATTGCACCAGTGCCAGAAGCTTGGTATTCTGCACCAGGTTGCTCTACAACTTCAATTTTAGAAATATTATCCGCAGGAAAATCTCTTAATAATGTTTCTACATCCATATATTCAGTTGTTTTTCCGTTGATGAGAATCTGAACACCACTATTTCCAGCGATTGAAATTCCGTTATTGGTAATTAAAACACCAGGAATTTTTCGCATTACATCTTGTAAACTGGTATTGATCATTTCTGATTTTTCTAAATCTACAATTAATTTCTCTGCGGTTTGTCTAATAACAGGGCGTTTACTTTTTACGACAATTTCATTTAAAATCTGACTCTCTTCTTTTAATATGATGTTAATTGTTTTGTTAGCATTTAGTTGAAATGCTGTAATTTTTTCAATTTCAAAACCTAACATAGAGATTTCTAGTGAATAATTCCCTGAAGCAATATTTTCTAACGTATAGTTCCCTTTATCATCAGAGACTGTTCCTTGTGGATTCGCTTCGTCAACAATTTTATACAAAATAATATTTGTAAAAGGCAAAGGCTGATTTTGTTCATCAACAATTTTACCAGTAATTTTGTGTTGAGAAAAGGTGGTTAATATTCCGAAGAACATAATAAAAATACTTCTTGTAAAAAATTTCATTTGATAGCTTATTAAAAAATTGATGCTTAACATTTTTGATATTGAGGTTTCCGTTAAAATTGTTTGCCTTAAAAACAGGGATGTTGTAAAGAAGGTATGTTCTTTGTTTAACACTGCAAAAGTCTCTATTTTGTTACAGTGTAAAAATCAAAATCTGACGAATTGGGCTAAATTTCGGATGAACTGTTATTTCTTTTCTACAAAGACAAGACGTTTTAGATCAGGGAAAAGTTTCCTGCATAAAAAAAAGCCCCGAAAAATCGAAGCTTTTAAAATATATTTTACGCGAAAGAATGGAAGTCAAAAGTATCTGAAAGGTTAATCTCTACCACCTAAAATTTGCATTCCCCAATATAAAAGCATTGCCAAAGAACCTAAAGCAGCAACTAAATAAGTTCTAGCGGCCCATTTTAAAGCATCTTTAGAACCTGCAAATTCTTCTTGAGTTACCATGTTTTTATTTTTTAGCCAATCCAACGCTTTATTACTTGCATCATATTCTACCGGTAGCGTTATAAAGGAAAAAAGTGTCGCAAACCCCATAAAAACTAAACCTAAAACGGCAATATAAAAACCAATTCCTGATGCACCAGAGGCAGCTCCTAAAATGATTCCACCAATAACCAACCATTGAGAAAATTTAGAAGTAACACTCACAATAGGCACCAATTGAGAACGCATTGTTAAATAACTGTAGGCTTGTGCGTGTTGCACGGCGTGCCCAACTTCATGAGCAGCTACGGCAGCAGAAGCGGCATTTCTTTGGCTGTAAACAGATTCACTTAAATTTACAGTTTTATCTTTTGGGTTATAATGGTCTGTTAATCTACCCGGAGTGGAAATTACTTTTACATCAAAAATACCATTGTCTGCAAGCATTTTTGTAGCAATTTCTGAACCGCTCATTCCATTTTTTAGATGGACTTGAGAATATTTCTTAAATTTTCGTTTCAATTGATTGCTTACAAACCAACTCAAAAGCGCTATCACACCAATTAATACATAGAATCCGATCATAATTTATTATTTTAAAAATTGTATTTCATATTTGTTTGATAAATTTACAACATAAAGTATTCCAATATGTTTTTTGTCAATAAAAATTGATTGATGGCATATAGAAACAGATATATTTTAAGAATTTATTAAGAATTAATGTCATAATGTCAAAAAAACCAAACATCCTAATTGTTTACACAGGAGGAACCATAGGAATGATTAAAGATTACAAAACAAAGGCTTTAAAGGCTTTTGATTTTAGTCAGATTATAGAAAATATTCCGGAATTAGAACAGTTAAATTGTAATATTAAAAGTATCTCTTTTGATGAACCAATAGATTCTTCAAACATGAACACATCATATTATAAAGATATTGCTGAAATAATTGAAGTGAACTATAAGAAATATGACGGATTTGTGGTTTTAACAGGTTCAGATACGATGTCTTACATTTCATCAGCTATCAGTTTTATGTTCGAGAACTTACAAAAACCAATTATTTTTACAGGTTCTCAATTACCTATAGGCGATTTACGAACAGATGCAAAAGAAAATCTTATCACTTCTATAGAAATTGCATGTTCGCAAAAAGACAATAAGCCTGTAATTTCTGAAGTTTGCTTGTATTTTGAATACAAACTATATAGAGCTAATAGAACAACTAAAATAAATGCAGAACAGTTTGAAGCGTTTACTTCTATGAATTATCCACCATTAGCGGAAAGTGGTGTACACCTTAATTTCAATGAATATTATATTTACAAACCTAAAGTAGAAATAAAAGAGTTAGTTGTAAGAAAAACATTGATTAATGACATTGTCATCTTAAAATTATTCCCAGGAATTACGGAAAAAGTTGTTTACAGTATTTTAAATGTCAACAGTTTAAGAGGAGTAATATTAGAAACTTATGGAGCTGGAAACTCAATAAATAAGCCTTGGTTTTTAAACCAATTACAGGCAGCAATTTCAAAAAATATTAAAATCATTAATGTTACGCAGTGCTCAGGGGGTAGTGTAATGCAGGGGCATTATGAAACAAGTGTTGGTTTAAAAGAGATAGGTGTAATTGGGGGAAAAGACATTACAACAGAATCAGCAATTGCCAAATTAATGTACTTACTAAATGAAAATTTGTCTTTAAAAGAATTTACTTTTTATTTTGAAAAATCTTTAAGAGGAGAAATTTCTGGTGGTTAGGTTGCTAAATGTTAAGGAATGCACTAAAACAGAAATATTTTCGCAATAAAATGAACCTATTATGAGAAATACCATAAAAAAATTTTTTTATGCATAACATTTTTTGTTACTTGGCACTCTCAAAAATGAAATATGCATTTTCTTAATTAAAAAATAGAAAATGTATCATTTTCTATTTTTTTGAGATAAAATTTATATCTTTAACCCACATAACAATTAAAACTAATTTAGAACAAAGATGAAAAAAGTAGTAAATGTCTTATCTGTAACAGGATTTATGTTTTTTGGAGCTATACAATCCACTTTCGCTCAAGAAGCAGCAGCAGAATCACAAACGTTTCACCAAATTTTAAAGCAAAACTTTATTGATGGTGGTCCAGAATTTATGGGAATTGTATTAGTAGCTTTAATCTTAGGATTAGCTATTTCTATTGAAAGAATTATTTATTTAAACATGGC